>WNGA01000539.1_pt1 | contig 56460 bp, 49 predicted proteins | sample 5400061 | NCBI WGS metagenome assembly WNGA01 (sample SAMN13153366, study PRJNA577476) | soil metagenome | isolation source: 100 cm soil or saprolite under grassland replicate 2 | place: USA:California | collected 2016-06-15
TATCGCCAACCGAGAGCGCCTCGTCAATAATCAGCACATCAGTCCGCACATGTGCCTGTACGGCGAAGGCCAGCCGTACAACCATACCGCTCGAGTACATCTTCACCGGCTGCTCGATAAACTCGCCGATATCCGCGAACGCGGCGATCTCGTCGAAGCGCTGCTCCATCTCAGCGCGGCTGAAGCCCAATATCGAGCCGTTGAGAAAGACATTGTCGCGCCCGGTGAACTCGGGGTTGAAGCCGCTGCCCAGCTCCAGCAGCGCCGCGACGCGACCATTGACGGTCACCTCGCCTTCGCTGGGGGCCAGCGTCCCGGCAATGATCTGTAGCAGCGTGCTCTTGCCGCTGCCATTGCGCCCAATGATGCCGAGCGTCTCGCCGCGGCGCACCTCGAACGAGACATCGCGCAGCGCCCAGAACTCACGGCCGTACATCCGCCGGCCGCGCAGGATCATTTGCTTCAATCGATCCTGCGGGCGATCGTAGATGCGGTACATCTTGCCGACGCCGCGCACACTAATAGCGGCTTCAGACGCGACATTGGATGGTGAAGGAGTGGGGAGCGGCTGTGCGACGGTTGTGTCGTCAACGATCATCGCCCACCTCATCCAGCCGGTGAGTGCGCCAAAGATCGTGAGGGCTCGCCGTCGTCGGCGCGACATACGAAGTTCTTAAAGCTATCGGCGACATCAAACTCAACTCCTGGCAACGGCACAATCAACAGCGCGCCTATGCGCAGGATGGTAGTCCTATAATCAGTCTTATCTACGGGTTCGGGCCGCGATTATAGCATGCTGCAGCAGGGCGCGCAAGTCTCAAAGAACATCGGCGAACGCCTTTTTGGTTTTCATGAACCAGGCGTAGCCTAGGATCATCGCGGCGCCGGAGCCAACGATCAGCAGTGCCAACTCGCCCCAGGCCGGCAAGCTGCCCCATAGCACGACCCGCCGGAAATCTTCGACGATCGGCGTGAGCGGGTTGAGGCCGATGATCGCTCGATATGGCTCGGGGATATTTTCGATCGCATAGAAGATCGGCGTCAGGAAGAACAGCATCTGCACCACCAGCGTCACAGTATAGCCAATGTCGCGGACAAACACGCCGAGGCTGGCCAGGAACCATGTCAAGCCGAGCGTGAGGAACAGCAGCGGTAACAGCACCAGCGGCAGCACCAGCAGCGTCCATTGGAGCGCGCCGCTGACCAGCAGATTCGCGACCAGCAAGATGCACAGGCTGACGCCTCCATGAAACAGCGCGGCGCCCAGCCCGCTGATCGGCAGAATCTCGAGCGGAAACACCACTTTTTTGACATAATTCGGTACGCTAGTGATCAGCGCAGCCGCGCGGCCGACACTCTCGCTGAAGATGTTGAATACGATCAAACCGCAAAATAGGGTAACCGCAAATTCGCTCAGGCTGCCGGTCTTGGCGCTCGGCCATTTCGATTTGAACACCACGCCGAATACAAATGTGTAGATCAGTAACATGACCAGCGGGGTGACAAATGACCAGAACAAGCCCAGAAACGAGCCCTTATAGCGGCCCTCAACTTCACGGCGGGTGAACTGGCGGATCAGATCGCGATTATGCCAGAGGTTCCGCAGGAGATGGAGTGGGTTAACATATTGCCAGACATTCGGCGAGTGCGCGCTGATCGCCGTTGAATCCAGATTGGATCTGATCATCGTATTGCCTATCGTGGGCCAGTCCAAACGCCGGCCCACGCAATGTTTCTAGCCTGCGGCAGCATGGTACTTTATTTTTCTTTGTATATCGTTGTTTCGCCCGGAGGGCGAAACAACGATATACAAAGTACCAATTCAACTAGCTGCAAGCCAATGTCTTACATAAATTAGCGCAGCACATTATACCATGCTGGCGCGGCCGCCCGAGCTACTCCCCCGCATACCCGCGCGGATGCCGGCGGTGCCATTCCCATGCGCTGCCGACGATCTGCTCGAGCCGCGGATACTGTGGCTGCCAGCCGAGCTCGGCGCGAATCTTTTCCGACGAGGCGATCAGCACGGCAGGGTCGCCGGCGCGGCGCGGGCCGATTTCGTAGGGGATCGGGTGCCCAGTGACGGCGCGCGCCGTCTCGATCACCTCAAGGTTCGAGAAGCCGCTGCCGTTGCCGAGGTTGTACGTGCGCACAGCTAATCGGTCGAGCGCCTCCATCGCCAGGATATGCGCCTGGGCCAGATCGACGATGTGGATGTAGTCGCGGATGCAGGTGCCATCTTTGGTCGGGTAGTCGTTGCCAAAGACCGTCAGCTTGGCGCGCTGGCCGAGCGCAACCTGCAAGACGATCGGGATCAAGTGCAGCTCGGGGTTATGATCTTCGCCGCGATCGGGCTCGCCGCCGGCGGCATTGAAGTAGCGCAGGGACGCGTACTCGAGGGCATGGATGCGATTGAACCAGTGGAGGATACGCTCGAGAAAGAACTTGGATTCGCCATAGGGCGAGCCCGGCACGATCCGCTCATCCGGCTCGATCGGAATCTTGGCTGGGTCGTCGAACAGATTGGCGGTCGAGGAAAGGATGAAGCGCCCAACATCGTGCGCGACGGCCTGCTCCAGCAGGTTCGCGCCGGCGACGATATTGTCGCGCAGGTATTTGAGCGGCTGCTGCATGCTCTCGCCGACCAGCGAATAGGCCGCGAAGTGCATGATGCCGTCGATGCCCTTGTGTTCGGCGAACAGCCGCGCGACGGCGTCGGCGTCGCGCAGGTCGCCCTCGACAAACGCCGCGTCGGGTGGAACGGCGGCGCGGTGGCCCTGGTAGAGATTATCGAACACCACGACCGCGTGGCCGGCCTTCAGCAGCTCGGCGCTGGCAGTGCTGCCGATGTAGCCGGCGCCGCCGGTGACTAGGATTTTCATTATTACTTCTCTTTACTCAAAGAAGGACACAGCCACATATATCCGCTGCCGCGATAGCCTTCGGCAGAGCGGTACTTTACTATCAATGGTTGTTTCATTTCGCGCTCGCAGAGCGCGAAATGAAACAACAAGCATCGGAATATTCCAGCCGCAGTGTGCCTTAAGCTCGGCGAACGAGTACCATGGCAATATGCACTAGAATCAATTTGCAATCCGCAATCTGCAATCTGCAATCGCCCTAGCGGACGCCGAGGAGCAGATCGACGGTGAACTGATCGAGCCGCTCGTAGCCCAAGTTGCGCTGCCCCAGCGCCGCACGGTCGAAGGTATGCGCCTTTAGCGCCGCCGCCGCCGCCGCGGTATAGCCGGCCGCGTACGCCGGCACAGGGGCATCCGTGCTGTTGATCTCGGCCACCAGCGCTTGAATCTCCGCGTCGGCGTTCCACTGGCGCGCCTTCTCCTTCAAGATCAGGTACGTTCGCATGCAGCCGCGCGCGAAGTCCTTCACGCCCTCATAGTTCTCGGTGCGGTAGGCGTGCGCGTCGAAATGCCGGCTGCCGCTGTAGCCAACATCTTCCAGGAACTTCACCAGGAAGAACGCGCTCTTTGGATTCACCGCTCCAAAGCGGAAATCCTGATCGTAGCGACCAGGCGCCTGGTCGTTCAGGTCGATGTGAAAGAGCTTGCCGGCGTCCCAGGCCTGCGCCACGCCGTGCAGGAAGTTCAGCCCGGCCATTGTCTCATGCGCCACCTCCGGGTTTACGCCGACCATCTCGGGGTGATCCAGCGTCGCAATCATGCCCAACGCGTGGCCGACCGTTGCGAGGAAGATATCGCCGCGTGGCTCGTTCGGCTTGGGCTCCAGCGCGAAGCGCAGATCGTAGCCCTGGTCGTGCACATAGGCGCACAGGAAATTGAGCGCCTCGCGGAAGCGTTTCATGCTTTCAAGCGGATCTTTGGTGGCGTCGGTCTCGGCGCCCTCGCGCCCGCCCCAGAACACATACACTCCCGCGCCGCACTCCACACCTAAATCGATCGCGCGCATGGTTTTCTGCAGCGCATAGGCGCGCACGGCCGGGTCGTTGGCGGTGAAGGCGCCATCTTTGAAGGCTGGGTCGGTGAACAGATTGGTGGTGGCCATTGGGACGACCAAGCCGGTCGCATCCAACGCCGCCTTGAAATCGCGCACAATCTGGTCGCGCTGGGCGGATGTGGCATCGATCGGGACCAGATCGTTGTCGTGGAAGTTGACGCCATAGGCGCCAACCTCGGCCAGCAAGTGGACGAGTTCAACAGGAGACCGCGGCGCGCGTACCGGCTCGCCGAACGGGTCGCGGCCAAGATTGCCGACCGTCCACAGCCCAAACGTAAACTTGTCTTCTGGTTTTGGTGTGAAATCCATGACAGTACCCCTTTGCTTATCCATTTATACGAGTTCCGCGGAGCTATGCCAAGGCGGCTACGCGCGCCCAGAAGCCGCCTGGAGCGAACAGCTCGTCGACGCACGCGGATAATACCCCTGTTTCTGTCGCAAGGTCAAGAATCGTGTAGCGGCTGCGGATCGTCCGTGCGAGTGCATAGCTCGCCTTGAGTCGGGGCATATCTACCCCAATGTCGGTGGGATCGGTCGGGCAGCCGGCTGCGCGGAGCAGCTCGCGAACGTGATCCGCGGCCATCAGCTGGGAGCGCACTCGCTCGCGGATCTGCGGCCAGCGCTCCTGGATCATGATCAGGCGCTGGCGCAGCTGGTCGGGGGTAAGATATTTGGCGAGGCTTTCTTCGACAGCATTTTCGGCGAGCTGCGGGATGTCGTGCGCCTGCCGAACCGTGCGCTCCAGCTGCGATCGTGAAGGCCAGGCATGGCATAGCGCGTCGATATTCAGGTTGCTCAGGTCGCGCGCGATCACGCGCTCGTAGAGCGCCGCCCCGGCGATCGTGCCGATACCGACCTTGAAGCCATGCGGAATCGGCGCTTCACCATGGCCTAGCGCCTGCATCTCCCATAGGTGGCTGAAGCGGTGCTCGATGCCCGAGGCCGGCCGGGACGATTGGCTGATCTGCATTGCCACGCCGGCCATGATCAAGCCCTCAAACAGGAATTCGATTGCCTGCCGGTCGCCGGTATGCAGCAACTGCGGCTGTGCGGTCCACGCGCGTAGCGAGTCCTGCACCAGCGACCAGGCGCGCGCGTCGATCGGCTCGATGTCGAGCGCATCGGCGATTAGCCAATCCGCGCCGGCGGTGATTTTGCCGAGCAGATCGCCATAGCCGGTGGAGTTCATCTGCGGCGGCGCGTGCGCCAGGATGTCGAGATCGGCCACGACCACGCGCGGCGCCGGACAGGTCATGGTCTGCTTAAAGCCATCCTTGGTGATCGCTGCGCCAAACGACGTATAGCCATCCATCGACGCAGCCGTACCAACGACCATGTAGGGCCGCCCGCAGCGATGCGACGCGAGCTTGGTCAGATCGTTCAGCGTGCCCGAGCCGACTACCACCGGGACTGCGTCGAGGTTGCGCAGCCGATCTTCCAGCGCCACGACGTTCTGGTAGTCGGCGTACAGCGGCGGTGCGCCGGGGAACACAATCGGCGCAGCGGCGCCGCGCCCGGCCGCACTCAAACGCTGCTGCGCCGTGCTGCCAGCCGCCGCGAACGTATTCTCGTCGGCGACGACGACCGCCGGCTGCGCTCCGAAGCCGCGCGCGAAGATAGTATCGACTGATGCAAGCGCTCCAGCGCCGATCACAACCTCGCGTGTATCACTGGCGTCGCGCAGGGCCGCGTTGATCCGCTCATAGTCCATGCTCGCTCTTCGCTTTCTGCGTCAGTCGTAACGTCTACTCGCTCTAGTACACATCGGCAAAAGTTGCTATCTGGTTGATAGTCGCCAGTAGGCAGTAGGCAGTCGGCGGTATACTGCATCCTGCATCCTGCTTACTGGCGACTTACCTAAATGGATTTCTGCCGAGCCGTACTAGCCAATACCTAACCCGCCGCAGGCTGCTCGCCGATAGTCGCCAGCCGGCGTTTGGCCTCGGCATACACATCCTGTGGCAATGGCCCGCTTGCAGCCACCCGTAAATTCTCGGCCAGATGATCGGGATTCAGCGTTCCAACAATCGTCGTATGCATATCGGGATGCGTCAGGGTGAAGCGCAGGAGAAACGCACTGCGGCTCTCCCCTGGCGCGAGCAGCTCGTCGAGCTTGGCCTGCTCCCAGCGGGCCCAGCGATCGTGCTGGCCCAGGCCGCCTTCCTCTGGCGCGCCACGGGCTACCCCGCCCCGAATGATCGTGCCCGCGCCAGCTTGGGCCGCCGCCGTAATCACGCTTTCATGGGCGCGCTCCAACGCCGAATAGGGTATTTGGAAGGTGTCAAATACTCCCCATCCAATATAGGTGCTGATATGAGGTAGTGTGGAGGAGATACCAATCCAGCGCACTTTGCCAGCCGCCTTGACCTGTTCCATTACCCGCACAAGATCGCCGGTTTCCACCTGCTCTACCGTCGGGTTGTGGAACTGCCAGACATCCACGTAATCCGTTTTCATGCGCCGCAGACTCGTATCGATATTGTGGAGCAAGTTCTCGCGCGTCCAAACATGCGGAGTCTCATCGTGATCCCCGGCATCGACGACGGTACATCCGCACTTCGTCGCCAGATAGTACTCGTTCCGGCGGCGGCTAATGAAGCGGCCGATGTACTCTTCACTCAGGCCATAATCATAGGCGGTATCGATAAAGTTGATACCGGCGTCGAGCACGGTGTTGAGGATGCGTTCCGCTTGCTCGTCGGCAACTGGCCGACCGCTCCAGATACGATGTCCCCGAATCTCCATTGCACCATAGCTCAGCTGGGTGACTTCCAAGCCGGTGCGTCCCAGAATTCGTCGTTCCATAATAGCTGTTCTCCTTCTCATCTCTGATGGCCGGCGCTTGAATTTCCGCACACTACAGCCCTTTCGCCAGGTGGTAGTACAGGTCGTTCCAGCGCAGCTCTTTCTTAAAGCCAGCCAGGGTGGTGGCCTTGTCGATCAGCAGAAACTCCATGCCGGCCATCTCGGCGAAGTCCTCGAGATGCTCGGCGGTGAGGTCGAAGCTGAACCCGGTATGGTGCGCTCCGCCGGCCAGAATCCAGGCCGCGGCGGAGGTCTTCAGGTCGGGCTGCGGGATCCATAGGGCGCGGGCGACCGGCAGCTTCGGCAGCGGCTCATCGGTAGGCACGGCATCGACCTGGTTGACGACCATGCGCAAGCGATTGCCCATTTCCATCACCGACGCATTGACTGCCGGGCCGGTCTTCGCGTCGAACACCAGCCGCACCGGGTCGGCCTTGCCGCCGATGCCCAGCGGATGGACTTCGAGCGACGGCTTGTTCGCGGCAATTGTCGGGCAGATCTCGAGCATGTGCGCGCCGAGCACCTTCATGCCGCTCTTGTTCAGATGGTAGGTGTAGTCTTCCATGAACGATGTACCGCCGTCCAGGCCGGCGCTCATCACCTTCATCGCCCGCACCAGCGCGGCGGTCTTCCAGTCGCCTTCGCCGGCAAAGCCATACCCTTCGGCCATCAGACGCTGTGGGCCTAGACCGGGCAGCTGCGCGAGGCCGTGCAGATCTTCGAATGTGGTGGTGAAGCCTTTGAAGTTCCCCTGTTCGAGGAAGTGTCGCAGCCCAATCTCGATGCGGGCGCCCTCGCGCAGCGATTGGTGCTGACTGCCGCCAGGGCGCAGCGCCGGCACAACGGCATACTGGTCGCCGTACTCCTCGATCAAGTCATCGATCTCGGCATCCGATACCTCGTTCGTGAACCGGACCAGATCGCCGACGCCGTAGCCGTTAACGCTATAGCCCAGCCGCATCTGCGCGCTCACTTTATCGCCTTCGGTAACCGCCACCTCGCGCATGTTATCGCCGAAGCGAACGAACTTGGCGTCCTGCGCATCGTACCAGGCGCAGGCGGCGCGCGCCCACACCCCCAGGCTGGCCTGTACGTCTTCGTCTTGCCAGTGCCCGACGACAACTTTGCGCTCCAGGCGCATCCGGCTGCCGATGAAGCCGAATTCGCGGTCGCCATGGGCCGACTGGTTCAGATTCATGAAATCCATGTCGATATCGGCCCACGGGATGTCGCGATTGTACTGCGTATGTAGATGCGCGAACGGCTTTTGCAGCGCGCGTAGCCCGGCGATCCACATCTTGGCCGGCGAGAACGTGTGCATCCAGGTAATCAGGCCGACGCAGTTGTTGGCGGAGTTGGCCTCTAGACACAACTGGCGAATCGAGTCTGGTGTGGTCAGGACTGGCTTAAAGACCACGTTGACCGGAATTGCGGCTGAGTTGGCCAGCGCCTGGGCGATCGATTGGGAATGCTCGGCGACGTGCTGAAGCGTCTCAGGCCCGTACAGGTGCTGGCTGCCGGTGACGAACCATACCTCGAATTGTTTCAGATCAATCATGGGAGTTACCTTTCTCTCACTGCCCGTACACATGCGTGTAGCGGTAATGCAGCTTGGCGACATCTTCCGGCGCGATCTCATCGGGCTGGCCGAGCTGCAGCGCGTACCAGACAGTGCGCGACACATCCTCGACCATCACCGCGGCCTTGACGGCGGCCCGAGCCGTTTTGCCGACAGTGAAGACGCCATGGTTCTTCAACAGCACGGCCGGCGATGTGCCGATATGCTCGATCACCTGCTGGCCGATCTCCTCGCCGCCGATTAAGGCGAAGCCGGCGCAGGGGATCGGGCCGCCAAATTCGTCGGCCATGGCGGTGAGATACACCGGGATCGGCCGGCCGAGCGCGGCAAAGGCAGTGGCGTAGGGCGAGTGCGTGTGGACGATGCCGTTGATATCGGGGCGGTGGCGGTAGATATACAGATGGCTGGCGGTGTCGGATGAGGGCTTGAGCTTGCCCTCGACGATATCGCCCTCCAGGTCGACCACCACATGATCTTCGGGCCGCAGCTCTTCATACATCACACCGCTGGGCTTGATCGCCACCAGCCCGGTTTCGGGATCGCGCGCGCTCACATTGCCGCCTGTCCACATCACCAGGCCGTTCTTGGGGAGTTCCAGGTGCAATTTCCAGAGTTGTTCCTTAAGCTGCTCGAGCATATTCGAATCTCCTTCAGGTCGTGCTCAAACGGTAGAACAAAGAACCGGGTGCCCTCTGGGCGAACAGAGAACAGAATGCGGCATTTTGTTCTTTGTTCTTTGTTCTTTGCTGTTTAGTGTGAACTCGCTAGAATATCTTCTCTCAGCCGCTTCAGTCGCTTCATCACATCGTTGGCGCCGCGCCCGAAATAGTCGTGCAGCGCCACATATTCACGGTAGAGTTGGTCGTAGATCGCCTGATTCGCGGGGATAGGGCTGAAGGTCTCGTCGCGCAGGCTGGCCATATGCTCGGCGGCTTCGAAAATTGAGTCGTAGCCGCCGGCCGCCCGACCGGCCGCCACCGCGCCATGCATGGCCGAGCCAAACGCGCCCCCCTGGCCGGTGCCGGTCAGCCGGATGGGCCGGCCGGTAACGTCGGCATAGATCTGCATGAGCAGCTTGTTGCGCTCGGGCAGCCCACCCGCGCCAACGATCTCGGTGATTGGGATGCCATTGGCTTCGAAGTTGTCGACGATAATGCGGGTGCCGTAGGCGGTGGACTCGATCAGCGCGCGGTAGATTTCCTCCGGTTTGGTCGCCAGCGTTACGCCGAGCAACAGACCGGTCAGGTCGGCGTCCACCAGGATGCTGCGGTTGCCGTTCCACCAGTCGAGTGCCAGCAGGCCGCTCTCGCCCGGCTTGATCAGCGCGGCCTTTTGTTCCAGGAACTGGTAAATGTCCAGACCGCTCGCGGCGGCCTCGCGTTCATACGCCGCCGGCACACACTGCTCCACGAACCAAGCAAAGCTGTCGCCAACACACGACTGCCCAGCCTCGAAGCCGGGAAAGCCGGGGATGATACCGTCCTGCACAAAGCCGCAGATGCCCGGGACCTCACGCTCCTCGGAGCCTAACACCATGTGGCAGTTGGATGTGCCCATGATAATCACCATCCGCCCTGGCTCGAGGACCGTGGCCGCGGGAACGGCGACATGGGCATCCACGTTCGCCACCGCCACCGGCGTACCCAGCTTCAGCCCGGTCCAGCGCGCCGCCGTCTCAGTCAGGCCGCCGGCCTTGGCGCCAAGCGGCTGAAGCGTGCGCGACATCTTCTCGTCGACAATATGCTCGAGCCGGGGGTCCAGCGCCTTAAAAAAGTCGTTCGGCGGGAAGCCCTCGCGCTTCGACCAGATCGCCTTGTAGCCGGCAGTACACTCGTTGCGCGTCTCCACGCCGGTGAGCTGCCACACCACCCAATCGGCCGCCTCGATCAACCGGTCGGCGGCGGCGTACACATCCGGCGCTTCGTCGAGAATCTGCCAGGCCTTGGGAAAGAACCATTCCGAGCTAATCTTGCCGCCGTAGCGGTTCAGGAAGGTGTACCCCTGCTCGCGAGCAACCTGATTCAGCTTGTTGGCCTCGGGCTGGGCGGCGTGGTGTTTCCACAGCTTGACCCAAGCGTGGGGCTGGTCGCGCCACTCCGGCAGATAGCAGAGCGGCGAGCCGTCGGCCTTCGTGGGCAGCATCGTGCATGCGGTGAAGTCGATGCCAAGGCCGACGACGTCGGCGGCGTCGACGCCGCTCTGCGCGAGAATGGCCGGGATGGCGTGCGTGAACACCTCCAAGTAGTCATTCGGGTCTTGCAGTGCCCAGTCCGGCTCCAGGCGGATGGCGCTGCCCGGCAGTCGCTCGTCGATCACGCCATTGGCGTACAGATGCACCGTCGTCGCAACTTCCTGGCCATTGGCGACATCGACCAGCACCGCGCGCCCCGATTCGGTCCCAAAATCGACTCCAATTGCGTATTTGCGACTCACGTCAATTCCTCCGATCTTTCTTTCGTCTTAACATATAGTCGTTAGTATTCAACGTGGTTCATAGCCTGCCCTTCGACAGGCTCAGGATAGACGGCAGCATGGTACTTTCGATTATGTCGTTCGCCCAGAGGGCACCCGGTTTTTGCCCTCGCAGAGCGCAAAAACGAGAAACGATTAGAAAATTAAAGTACCGCCCCGGTTGTACCATCCGCGCCAATGCCGCCGTGCCCAACAAAATGCCAGACGTGAAAGCCCTCACGCAGGCGCCGCTGCAGGAATGTGCGTGTGAGATGCGGCTCGACCGTGATCGCAACCTGCTGGCCAAGCCCTTCGAGCGCCCGCTGAATCTCGCGCAGCTCCCGCTCGACCTGACCTGTGGGGGCGTGTCGGCGCCAGTGAGGAGTACCTTGAGCGTACCGCGCGCGTCGCCGCCGGGCCCGCGCACCGACACAGGGTAGCCGTCATTTGCCCCTGCCTCAATGCGGATCTCGATATCGAGATAGTCGCGAAACATGGAAGGTGCGATCCCGCCTTATCATGGCCTACGCTGGCTCAAGCACATACACAAACCAGCGACACCGACCCGGTATCGACATCACCTGGAGCACGCTGCGCCATGACAAGTGTGGCTTATCGCGTGGAGAGTCGGGTGCTAGATAAAGAGGCACAGCGTTATTGCTAACCGCACACGACCCACACATATGCTCAGCGTGCGTGGGTTTTGTATTAGCGCGAGTATAGCACAGGTAGCTAGAAACGTAAGAGACGGGTATGATGCAGAATATTGTGGGGTTGGCCCTCATCCCCCTGGCCCCCTTCTCCCGCTGCGGCAGGAGAAGGGGGAAAGTTGCTCCCCTCGCCCATCGCAATGGGAGAGGGGCTGGGGTGAGGGCCTTCCCATGCGCCAGGAGAAGGGGAAAGTTGCTCCCCTTATTCAGGAAGCACGTCACGCTCTTGATGCAGCGCGACACCGCCCGCGACCAGCAGGATGCCGACGACTTCGACGATCGCCGGTACTTGGTGCAGGACAACCATGCCGATGATTGTTGCCGACGCCGGCAATAAAGCCAACAGCAGCGCAAAGGTTGCCCGCGGCAGGCGCGCCATCGCCAATTGGTCACAGACATACGGAATCACCGAGGAACACACCCCGACCCCGATACCGGCGAGTAACAGATTGGGCTGCCGGGCCGCCGCAAGCGCACCCGTGAAGCCGATCGGACTGACCGTCGCCAGTGCGATCAGCATCGCCATGCCGAGCCGATCGATACCTGCCGTATCGCCATCCTGCGCGATCCGATGCCCGAACACCACGTACACGATGAACAGCGCGCAATTCGCAAAGGCGAACAGATAGCCGAGCGGTTCGCCGCCCAATCGGACATCGGTCAAAATCCATCCCCCAGCAGCGGCAAGCACCAGTGCCGCTATATTGCGCGGCGTCCGCGCGCCGAGGGCCGCCAGCAGGATCGGCCCAATAAACTCGATCGCGCCCACTGTGCTCAGGGGCAGGCGCGCGATCGCTTGATAGAAACACACATTCATCAGACCAAGCGCGACGCCGAGTGCGAGTAAGTTCCGCCGCTGCACCCACGATTGGCTGGCAACAATACGCCACGGCCGGCGCCAGAGCGCAAAGATCAGTGCCGCACTCGCAATCCGCAGCCACGCAACCCCAAGCACCGTCACGTGTGCAAACAGCAGAACCGCAAAGGCCGGCCCCAGATAGTGAAAGACGGCGCTGATGAAAAAGAAGCCATGCGGTGGAATGCGATCGCGCACGCGCAGCGGTTGAATCGAAATCATACTGTCCTCATATCTCCAGATCACGTTTGTCTATGATATACTGTTGAATATGGGAATTACAGATCGATATGAAGGCGGGAAGGACAGAATGCCTCAAAGCCCACGGCAAAAGCAGCCCTTTACTTATAGCCCCTCCGAGAGCGTAGCTGATGCGGTCAATCTACGAATCTTGACCGAGCTCCAACAGAACCCGCGCTTGAGCATGTCGGCGCTCGGTCGACGTGTTGGACTCTCCTCGCCCGCAGTGACGGAGCGCGTTCGCCGGTTAGAGGAGCTTGGCGTCATCCAAGGCTATCGCCTGGATCTGAACCCAGCGGCATTGGGCCTCCCGCTCGCGGCCTATGTGCGTATTCGCCCCAATCCGGGGCAGCTACCCCAAATCGCCGATCTTGCGCAGCACATTCCCGAGGTGGTGGAGTGCCATCGCGTAACCGGCGACGATTGCTTTATCCTGAAGGTATACCTTCCCAGTATTGACCAACTCGACCGCATTCTCGATGCTTTTCTGTTGTACGGCACCACCACAACCTCGCTCATTCAATCATCGCCCGTAGCGCTACGGCCGCCACCGTTGCCAGAAACATAGGGCCCGCGTGGCCACCGAAACGCTCGCATCCGAGAACTCATGCTATAATCGAATCCGCCACATGTCCGAAACGGACCACCGATGCGCCATCGACCGTGGAGCAGAGTATATTGCTATGCCGTCGCGCTTCTGAAAGGTGACCTAATGCATGAGATCCACGACGCGCTGCACGCGCTGATCGAGCGCGTTCCGGCGCAGCTGCGAGCCCTTCCCGCTCCTAGCGTCCCGTCCGCGCCGGATGGTTCGGTGTGGTCGCACAAGCAGCTTCTCGGCCATCTGATTGACTCCGCGGCCAACATTCATCAGCGCTTCGTCCGCACATCGCTCGCCGATGGCATACAGTTTCCGGCGTACGCGCAAGAAGCGTGGGTGCGCGCGAGCCTACGATCAGGCGGAATGGGACGATCTCGTCCAGCTCTGGACCAGCTATAATCGGCACCTGCTCCATCTGATTGCCCATCTTCCCCCAGCCACGTATCAGCATCGCTGCCAGATTGGGGCGGACGCACCGGTCACGCTGGATTTTCTCATCCGCGATTATCTTGCGCACCTCAAGCACCACCTGGCCGACTTACAGCCGAATAGCGAGCGATGAAAGGAATGCCAGCCGTATGCCCGCGATTATCACGCCGGAACGTCCGGACACTGCCGATGCCAAAACCCTGATTATGGAACTTGAAGCATTGCTTGAGCCGAGCTATCCACGCGAAAGCCGCCATGGGTTGAGCGTCGAGCGGCTGCTCGCGGAGGCGGTGGCGTTTTTCCTACTCCGCTCGGACGGGATACCAGCCAGTTGCGGCGGCGTCAAACTGGTTGGCGCCGAATATGGCGAGATCAAGCGGATGTATGTGCGCCCGCAGTTTCGTGGGTTAGGATTCGGCAAGTTGATGCTGGACCATCTAGCCGCTTATGCCCAAGCGCAGGGCGTGGCGCTCCTGCGGTTGGAAACCGGCATTCACCAGCGCGAAGCGATCGGCCTGTATGAGCGGATGGGGTTTCGGCGTATTCCACCGTTCGGTCCTTATAAAGAAGATCCGCTCAGCCTGTTCTTTGAGAAGTAACTATGATCAATATTGGCTTAGCCCAGATGTATTGCGAAAAGGGCGCTATCACAGCAAACCTCGAACGTATGGCCGGCTATCTGACCGAAGCTGCTAGCCGGGGCGTGGAGATCCTCGCGTTTCCTGAAATGAACTTTACCGGCTATAATGACCCGGCCAAGTACCCTGCTGCCGTGATCCGACTCGATGGCCCCGAGGTAGCTCAGGTCTGCGCGCTGACGCGTGGTCTCCCGATTACGCTGCTCGTGGGTCTGATCGAAGCGAACCCAGGCGGCAAACCCTTTATTACGCACATTGCGGTTCGCGATGGGCACGTGCTCGGTGCGTATCGCAAGCGGAATGTTATCGACGAAGAAGCCGAATGGTTTACGCCCGGCGGAATGGTACCAGTGTTTCGGCATGGCGACCTCTGCTTTGGCATCGCGATTTGCGCCGACATCAGCAATGAGCAGGTATTTGCCGATTGTGCCCAGCAGGGAGCGCAGCTGATCTTCGAGGTCGCCGCGCCTGGTTTGTATGGCGATCAGGCCACGCGGAACTGGCAAACAGGATTCACCTGGTGGGAGAGCGAGTGCCAGAAATACCTGGCCCAATACGCGCAGCGCTATGGAGTGTGGATTGCGGTGGCGACGCAGGCGGGTCGCACGGTTGACGAAGATTTCCCAGGCGGCGGCTTTGTTTTTGCGCCCGATGGCCGCCGGCTGTACGCCACGCCGGATTGGAGCTCGGGAGCCGTCTATCTTGCGCTGGACCTGGAAGGCTATCGGGCGCTGCCGCTATAAGAGCCTTTCGATAAACATATCAATAACAGGAGATACGCGGTGGGCTGAATCTGGCAGCGGATAGTGAGCGGATTAGCGGATTTTCGCGAGGCACAAGACATGAATTGGTTATCCGCTAATCCGTTAGCGTATCCGCTTACCAATACATCCCGTGGCTACCGTGTAACTCCTGTCAATAACGATCGTAGTGCGTAGAGACGCGATATATCGCGTCTCTACGCACTATACCTGGCTCGCTTCTTCGAGGATTCACAACACCGAAACTGCCCCACTATGATCTGCTTGCGTGTGGTATACTACCGCATACGAACATGTGTTCCTGTGGAGGAGTGTGCCCATGGCTATTCGCGTACTAGATCCACGCGTGGCCGCCCAGATCGCCGCGGGCGAGGTAATCGAGCGGCCGGCGTCGATCGTCAAGGAGTTGGTCGAGAATGCGCTCGATGCCGGCGCGGGTCGCATCAGCGTCAGCGTGCGCGGTGGAGGGATCGACGAGATCCTTATTCAGGACGACGGTGGCGGCATTCCCGCCGATCAAGTCGAGCTGGCCTTCGCGCGCCATGCGACCTCCAAGCTGAGCACTGCCGATGATCTCTGGGCGATCAACACGCTCGGCTTTCGCGGCGAGGCGCTACCGTCGATTGCCGCGATTGCCCAGGTCAGCTGTGTCAGTCGAGTGGCAAGCGAGGCAGTCGGCACCGAGCTACGGATCGCCGGCGGCGAGGTGCAGAGCCTGGCGCCGCGCGGCTGCTCACCCGGCACCACCTTCACCATTCGCAATCTGTTCTACAATGTGCCCGTGCGCCGGGCGTTCTTGAAATCGCCGGCGGCCGAGGCCACCGCAATCGCCGCGGTGGTCACCCAGTACGCGCTAGCGTATCCACAAGTCGCCTTCACGCTGGTGCGCGATGGCAAGCGGCTGGTGCAGACCAGCGGGCGCAGCCAGCTTGCCGATGTGATCCTGGAACTCTATGGGGTCGATGTCGCGCGGCAAATGATTCCGATTGACGCGCGCGCCGGGGAAGACCTAGGCGCGGTGCATATTCAGGGCATGGTCTCGGCGCCAACGGTGAATCGCAGCGCACGCGATGGCATGCATATCACCGTCAACGGGCGGGCCATCCTCGCGCGCGGGCCGATCAGCGCAATGATCGAGCAGGCCTACCACACGCTGCTGATGAAGGGACGCTTCCCGATCGTCGTGCTACATATCCAGGTGCATCCCGCCGCGGTGGATGTGAACGTGCATCCGACCAAAAGCGAGGTGAAGTTCCGCCAACCGGAGCTCGTTGGATATACCCTCGGCCGCGCGGTGCGGGCTGCGCTGCAGGATGCGGTGGTGATCCAGAACTGGCAGCCCGAGGGGCCAGCCGCGGATGCTCCGCCGCTGGAGGAACTGGCCGATGCCATGGCGCCGCCAGTCGCCGACGATCCGGGCGCGCTGGCGATGCCAACCGCGCCCGCCACACCGCCGAGCGATCCGCCGCCATACGCCCCCGCCCACGCCGCCGAGGCTGATGACGATCTGTTTCCCGAGCCAGACCAGCCCGCCGATGCGACGCCGATCCAGGCGGCGCTACTCGCTTATCAGCCGCAGTACGACGAACCTCTTGACCGGCGCCCGTCGGCGCGCTTGGCCGAGGCGGGCTGGATGGAACCGGCGGCAGAGCCCGACACCTACGACCGAGAGCGGGATGCGGACGCCGCGCGCCGGGTGGCCATGCTCCAGGCACTCGCACAGCAAGCATCCATGCCGCGCGAGTCCGCGGCCGCCGAGGCCCCCGCACCGCCGCCGGCAGCACCAGCGCCGCGCGATACCAGCGCGCGCCCCGACGGGCCGGCGCTGCGGCTGCCACCATTACGGGCGCTGGCGCAACTGGCCCAGACGTATCTGCTGACCGAGGGACCGGAAGGGGCGCTGTATCTGATCGACCAGCATGCCGCGCACGAGCGAATCACCTACGAGCGCTTGCTGGCCCAGCACGCCGCGGGTGTCCTACAGTCTCAGGCACTGCTGCTGCCGCAGCACGTTCCGCTGCCACCACCCGCCCAGCAGGCGCTGCTTGGCGCGGCGGAAGAGCTGGCGGCCTGGGGATTCGCGCTCGCCGAGGCCGACGGCGGGGTGAATGTGCTGGCCGTGCCGACCGGGCTGGCGCTGGAGGCGCTGGCGACAACACTCACCGATCTGGCTAGCCATATTGGCGGGGGCAAGGGCCAGACGCCTACCGCGCGCCGCGATGCCATGCTGGCCACGCTGGCGTGCCATACATCGGTGCGCGCGGGCCAGACGCTGACGACGATTGAGCAGCAGGCGCTGATCGATCAGTTGGCCGGTTGCGAGGGCCCGCGCACATGCCCGCATGGGCGGCCGACACTGATTGTGCTGACCAAACATCAGCTCGAACACCAGTTTGGCCGGCTGGGCGCGTAATGCGTCGTTGGACAGTGAGCCACCACGTACCACTCTCCATGAACATCAGCATTGGACAATAGGATAGGCGAGCGGGCCGCTCCCAGGGCTACATCAAAATCGCAATTTCGGCGCCGCGCCCTGAACTAATGAAGATTAAGAAATTAATCGGGTAGCCCGCTTCAGCGGGCTTGGGCTGTTAGCGCGGGTGCTTTAGCCCCGCGCGTGTGACGGTGCGAAATGCCCGATTTAATAATAAAAGTTCATAAGTTCGGGCTAAGATTGAAAGTCAGCTAAAGCTGACTGGAATGCCTTAGTCGGCTAAAGGCCGACTTTGGCTCTCAGCCTGAACTTCAGCCGCGCCCTGAACTAAAGTTCGGGCTAAGATTGAAAGTCAGCTAAAGCTGACTGGAATGCCTTAGTCGGCTAAAGGCCGACTTTGGCTCTCAGCCTGAACTTCAGTTCAAGGCGGACTTTGATGTAGCCTTGGGCCCCTTCCCTTGTGGGAGCGGCCCGTGACGTATGGCGGTCGGCTAAGTACCGGCTATCGTAAATCCTTTCCCAAAAACCAAAAGTTCCTGTAGTTCCCATAGTTCCTTGTCAGAAGATTTACGGTTGCTATGGGAACTACGATCGAACTTGTGATTGGCTATACTAAGCGATGGTTAGCTGCCTTCGGTGATCTCGTGAATCTCGTCCGCAACGCCGCCATGGGCTTCGCGATGCACGGCTTCAGCAGCTTCTTTGCTCGGTGCCTCACACAGGCAGAAGACAGTGCCTTCCGCTGGGTTGTACCAGTACTTCAGATACGTCACGCCGTGCTTGGCCTGCACCGCAAGATCCTTCTTATGGGCCTCCTCAACTCCCTCGCGGGTCAACCCTTGCACATTCTTATGCACGTCCATGTAGAGTGGCATGGTCTGATCACCTCCTTTCTTGCGCAGTCTATCCTGCCGGCGGGATTTCTCAATACCTCAAACCTTCCTGCGGGTGCGCCTCGCATCCGACTACCAGGTGTAGGATACCGACCGCTCAACATCACTCAGACCGTCCTGATGGATTCGCCGCTTCCAGCCTGGCCGGTGGGGCTAGTGCCGCGCCGCCAGGTCGCGGCGCGTGCGGCAGTGCCATCGTCGCCGGGTTCAGCGATGGCAGCCGGAACCACATCAGTGACCGGACTCCACGCGGCGTCAGATAATCTACTGAGAACTCACGGCGCTCCGGTCCAGGCCAGAAACAGTCGTGCTGGGGTGGGTTCGGGATGGATGTACAGGTCGGACTCGCGCCGTTGTGAATCATCACGCAGAATCTGGTTTACACGGTCAATCGATCTCTGTTCAACTGACCGCCCGGCTGCCATTCAACGCCTATCCTGCCACTTGTCACTAGCGTTGCGCTTGTTCTGAGTGACAGATGCAGCGATGCTTCATCCGGCCCGACTGCTCAGCGTGCCAGCAGGCGTGCGCCGCAGGCTCAAGCGCCGTAGCCATGTCGCGAGCCAGGCGCGCCGCGCCGCCGCGTGCTGATGTGCGCATTCTCGTTCGATTTGATGCGCTGCCGCTTCTGCCCGCAGGTCGTCGTGCCGCAGTTGCCGCACGGTGTAGATCTGATCTGGATGGATCATAGCTGGTCTCCTTCTGTCGCCCTGTCTATTGCGTGTCGCCTGTGCGTATTAAAGCACCGTAGGCCCTTTGAGAGTAGTGGACAACAGGGACGGAAAGGTGGACAAAAAGGTGGACGACGGCATAGCAATCGCAGCCGGGTTGCGCTATACTTACGCTATCGATAACGGTGATACCAATCTACGAGACCAACGGAGCGGTCTATGGGTGATCAGGAAGCCTTCGGCCGCCTCTTGCGTCGGCTGCGCAAGGCACGCGACCTGACCCAGGAGGCGCTGGCGCAGCAGGCCTATTGCGCTGTCGACACCGTCAAGAAGATCGAGGCGGGGGTGCGCCGCCCTTCGCGCCAGCTCGCCGAACAGTTCGCCGACTGTCTTGGCCTGGCCGGCGGCGAGCGCGCGGCCTTCCTCGCGGCGGCGCGGGCTAGCTCGCTCACCGAGGCCGATGCACCTGATGGCGGCATGGTGATGAGCGAGCCGCTTACACCACGCCCTACCGGTACAGTGACATTCCTGTATACCGATATTGAGGGGAGCGCAACTCTGGCGGAACAGCATCCCGCTGCGCTGCCCAAGATCCTCGCACGGCATCACGCCATTCTGCGCCAATCGATTGAAGCGCACCACGGGCATGTCTTCCAAATCATGGGTGACGCGTTCTGTGCGGCATTCCATACTGCCGCCGACGCCGTGCACGCCGCGATTCAAGCACAACGCCAATTGCAGCATGAAACCTGGCAGCCGGTCGCGATCGACGTGCGCATGGGCATACACACCGGCGCAGCCGAGACCGGCGCTAGCGAAGACATCGCCGGTGGGTACGATGGCTATCTGACTCTGACCCGTGTCCAGCGCGTGATGTCCGCCGCTCATGGCGGGCAAGTGCTGCTCTCCAATGCCAGCGCGGAGCTCGTGCGCGGTCAGCTCCCCGAAGGCGTCGCCCTGCGCGATCTTGGCGAGTATCATCTGAAAGGTTTGCTGTCGCCCGAGCGCGTGTGGCAAGTTATGGCCGTCGATTTGCGGTCTGATTTTCCATCACTTGTGGCGCGCAGCGGCATTCGGAACAATCTGCCCGCGCAGCCGACGCCGTTGATCGGGCGCCAGGCGGAAGTCCGCGCGATGGAGGATCTGCTGCGCCGGGCCGATGTGCGCCTCTTGACTCTCACCGGTCCCGGCGGCGTTGGCAAGACTCGCCTGGCGCTCCAGGCTGCAGTCGAGGCGCTCGATCCGTTTGCGGATGGGGTCTATTTTGTCAATCTTGCCCCAGTCCGCGATGCGGACCTTGTCACAGCAACGATTGCCCAGACGCTGGGCGTGAAGGAAGCCGGGAGCCAGCCGTTGCTCGAGCGCTTGAACGACTACCTCCGCGACAAGCACCTGCTGATGCTGCTCGACAACTTTGAGCAGGTAGTGAATGCGGCGCCGCAAGTGGCCGACCTGTTGGCGGCGGCACCAAGCCTGAAGATTCTCGTCACCAGCCGAGAGGCCCTACACCTACGCGGCGAGCATGAGTTTCCAGTGGCGCCGTTGGCGCTGCCGCCGCGTTCCCCCCATCCCCCAACCCCTTCCCCCACGCGCGGGGAAGGGGAGCAGGCCGGCGTCTTGGTACAGAATCTCCCCCTCTCCCCGGCGTGGGAGAGGGGGCCGGGGGGTGAGGGAGATCTGACTCAGTACGACGCGGTGCGCTTGTTCATCGAGCGCACCCAGGCGGCCAAGCCGGACTTCGCGATCACAAACGCAAATGCGCCCGCGGTGGCAGAGATCTGTCATCGCCTGGACGGGCTCCCATTGGCGATCGAGCTGGCCGCTGCGCGCGTGAAATTCTTTTCCCCCGAGGCGCTGCTCAAGCGCCTGGAACACCGGCTCCCATTCCTGACGGGGGGCGCGCGTGACCTTCCGGCGCGCCAGCAGACGCTGCGCCACACGATCGACTGGAGCTACCACCTGCTGGCGGCAAACGAACAGGTGCTCTTCCGCCGGCTGGCGGTCTTTGCCGGTGGCCGCACACTTCCAGCCGTGGAAGCGGTCTGCAACGCAGATGGTGACCTGGGGCCGGATGTGCTGGACGGAATCCAATCGCTCTTCGACAAGAGCCTGCTGTATCGAGGCGAGGGCGCGGCACCCGGAGGGTACCCGGAACCACGCTTCCTGATGTTGGAAACGATCTGGGAGTACGCGCTGGAGCAGTTGGAGGCGAGCGGAGAGGCTGAGGCGCTGCGGCGGCGGCACGCCGAATACTTCCTGGCGCTGGTCGAGGAGGCGGTGCCGCAGATTTATGAATCAACACAACTGACTGCGCTGAACCGCCTCGCGGTCGAACACGACAACCTACGCGCGGCGCTCGCCTGGGCGCTTGGTGGTGGAGATGCAGAGCTAGGACTCCAATTGGCGGCGAGACTGGATCAGTTCTGGTGGGCGCGTGGCGATCTGAGTGAGGGGCGGGCCTGGCTGGAGCAAGCCCTGGCCGGGAGCAGCGGGGGTGCATCGGCGATCCGAGCGGCAGCGCTCTTCGCGCTCTCAGGGTATGTGTTCGTCCAGGGCGATTATCGACGAGGGATGGCGCTGAGTGAGGATGCCGTGGCACTCTATCGGGTGCTCGGAGACCGACAGGGCATTGGCTGGGCCCTGACGAACCTGGGAACGATACTGCAGGATCTGGGCGAGTATCCACGGGCCACCATGGTCCTAACGGAAGGCCTCGATCTATTCCAGAAGCTCAGCGACCGGTCCGGGATGGCCAATGCCCTCGACCGCCTGGGGGATGTCGCGCGCGATCAGGGCGAGATGGGGCGCGCCAGCGAGCTGTTGGAGGCGAGCCTGGCCCTGTGGCGGGAACTTGGGGATCTCCGCCAAGGCACCGATACGCTTAACGGTCTGGGAGATGTGGCACTCAGTCAGGGCGACTATCCGCGGGCGACGGCACGCTATCAGGAGGCGCTCACATTGTTCCGCCAGGTCGGCGACAAAAACGGGAGCGCCTATGCGCTCCGCAACCTGGGGCGGGCGTCCGCTGCTCAAGGCGATCTCGCGCAGGCGACGACGCTGCTGGAGCAGAGTGTGGCGTGGTTCCGCCAGGCAGGGAACGAGTGGGGGCTCGCGGAGACTCTGCACCATCTCGCGGCGGTGGCAGCCGCAGAAGGTGAATATGCAAAGGCGGCCGCATTGCTGCACGAAAGCCTGACCCTGCAACGAAAACTCGGCGCGAAGCGGCTGATCGCGGAGAGCCTGGAACACGTTGCGGGACTCGCAGCGGCGCAGGGACAACCGGCCAGGGCGGCGCGGCTGTTTGGAGCCGCAGCCGCCTTGCGCGAGGCGCTCGGCACACCGCTGCCGCTTGTTCTGCACGCCGAGTATGAGCGTGCTGTGGCCGCAGCGCGTACCCAAATCGACCCGACGACGTTTGCGGCCGAATGGGCCGCTGGCCGAACGATGACCGTGGAGCAAGCTGTCGCCTACGCGCTCGACAGAGACAGGTGAGCCACTGAGTCGTCGCGGAAGTGAATGCGGAACATTCCTTATTCGTGTCGCTCGACCCGCACGGTGATCTGCTCGCCCGGCCCGATTCGCCGCGGCGATGCGAAGGCGATCGCGCCGGCGCCGGCGATGCTGAGCCGCCGGAGTGTGAGCGTGCCGTGCAAGACCGTCAGGTCGACCGTCATGTCGCCGGCGGTGGGCGTTTGCACGCATAGGCCCCAGGCGTAGCCGTTCGACCAGAATACCTGGCATGGGCGTTCGGCGGCGCCGAACTCGATCGCTTGCGCGACGCCGGAGTAGCGAAAACCACTCAGCGCCAGCACTGCCGCCCAGCTGGCCATCGCGCGGGCGTAGTGATGCCCGCACTCGGCCTCGTCGAACGGGCTGCGCCGCCGACCGTCGTAGCGCGCGCGAATGGCGCCGATTGCGCGCAGGCCGGAATCAATCTGCCCCTCGTAGAGCATATGAGCGGCGGCGGTGTACTCAAACCCGGTCATCACCTCGTTGTAGTACGGGAACGGGCGCTGCGGCCGCCGGCCTTTTGGGTAGCTGGCCATTAGCAGCGCCGCTTCGTCGTTCAGCGCGAAGGTCCGCAAATGGTTGAAGTGATCGTAGAGCGATTCCTTGAAGTTGTAGCGCATAATGCTGTCGAGCGTTTGGCGGATCTGCTCGGGGGCGGCCAGATAGCCCAATCCGCAGACATGCGCCATATACTGGCCGACCAGCTGATCGACCAGGCAGCCGGCGCCGAGCTGCAGATCTGGATCGCTGAGATCGCGCGCGCCCATGTCGGCATGGCGCAACCCCGGCGCGATCGCCGCCGCATCGCGTGCGGGCTGTACGATCTGTTCATAGTATTCGCCGTTGAATAGATGCTGCTCGATCCAGCGCTGGCCCCGCTCGAACAGGTCGCGGCATGTCGCGGCAAACGCTGCTTCTCCAAGATGCCGCGCCATTTCTTCGGCGGCGCGCAGCGCCCCCAAGTACCAGAAGGCCATCTGCGGATTCGGGCCGTAGTACTCGACATCCATCGTATTGTGCTGGCAGCCCTCCATCACGCCGTCGCGGTCGGCGTCCCAGCCGCCGGGAATCCAGCAGAACTCCAGCGCCGCGCGTGCACGCGGCCATAGCTCGCGCAAGAATGTGTCGTCGCCGGAGAGCTGCCAGTCGCGGTACAACTTCATAATACAGCCCATTTGCCCGTCGGCGGCGGCCAGACCCCAGGATTGGGCGTGTTCAAGCGGCAGATGTACGCGAAAGCTCATGTGGCCGTCGTCGCGCGTGGCCTGGCGAAACTCGATCTCGCGCATAGAGCGCGCCATGTCGCCAAATAGAAACGCGCTGGCCTGCTCATAGTTCCAGACATGGGTGCACGAGCCATAGCACGAGCCGTACTGGTCGTGGCAGCCCTCCCAGCCCCAAAAGCGGCCGTCAGGGGTGCGAAAACAGGTCTGGCTGCGCAGCGTGCTGAGATTATACAGCGCGGCCTCGCGTACCACGGCGGGCAGGTCGCTGCCGCAGAAGGCCCGCACGAAACGCAGGGTCTGCTCTTCTAGCTCGGGCAGCGCGGCGGCGGTGCGCACTGCGGCATCCCAGGCGTCGGCGTTTTGGGTGGTGTAGTAATTACCAATCGTCGGCGCGCCGCTGGCGCAGGCGCCCATCTGCAGCCATTCGCCGGCCCCGCCGGGCGTCCACGACTGGCGATTGGGGAAGTGCCAGGTCAGCAGAAAGGTAACCGCCTGGGCCGCCTGCGCCGCGATCTCGAGCTTCACCGCCAGCGAGGCCACCGGCGCGGGCTCATCGCCGGGAGCGCGATCCTCCAACGCGCCGTCGTCGCTGAAGTCGTCCCAAAAGTCCAGCAGCGAGTTCCCCCAGCTGAGCTGTGCCCAGGCGCTGCGGTAGGTCACGCCCGCCTGCGCCGTGGTGGCTAGCGCGATCGTGCCAAACTGCTCGGCCTGCGGGTCGACGCCGGCCGACGCCAGCGCCAGGCCTTGGATTGATGCGACGCCGGCCGCGCGCCGGAACTGATTGTAGTTGCGATTGGGATGGCCATTTGTGCCATCGGCGCCGATGAAGTTTTGCATGCTGCCGCAGACCGCCGCGGTCACTGGCTGATCGGTAGGATTCGCCAGCACAAAGCGCAGAATCGCCACCGGAATGCTGCTGGCGGCTAGATCGGCCGGCACCAGTGGGTTGAAGGCCTCGATTCGCACCTCCAGCGGCACATCCGGGTCGGCGAGCAGCACCTGGCCAAAGGGATACGCCGCGGCGAAGCTGCACGACCGAAAGCGCGGCAGGCCATGGTTCGCGGCGGTGCTGCCGATCGCACCCTCGTAGTGCTGCGGCAGAATCCCTTCGAGCGCGCGTGCGACCGCCGGCCGGCCGGCTGGCCGTGTGTACAGCGCAAAAAAACAGTTTGGCGGCGTGAACCCCTTGGCCGGGCGATTGACAATCTCCCAATCGTGCAGGTTGCCGCGCCCGCCCAGCGAGACGGTGCCAGTGCCGATGCCGCCGAGCGGCAGCGCAATGCGGTCTAGATGCGCTTGATCGTAGTGTGTGAGAATTGGCCAGGGCTGCTGATGATCAGGGATCATATGCGTGGCGCTCCACTAAATCCAGCCCGCGGCGGCGGGCTTTGTTGATGTAGCCGGAGCGTTTACGCTCCCGGCGGGCCCGCCCGGCGGCTAAACCCGCGGGCTACAGACACGAAGCCCGCCGCTGCGGGCTAAGGCATGGGTGACATTATCTCTTTATGAACCCTAAGCAGTTGATCTTGGGAATGGCCTGGTTTGAGACAGTATAGCAGACAACGGCTCCACTGGTGCAGGATGCATTGCGCTCGCTCTCCAAAATCGGCATGTTCTGCCGCCTGCGAAGGCAACTGTTCAGATTGGTTTCGGGATAGGACACGGACAAACGCGGACAGTTGAAAACTCATCTGCGTTCGTCCGCGTTCGTCTGCGTCCAATGACCCCAAGAGTGAACAGTTACTTGCGAAATGACTGTTGGCTCTGCCGGCGATCTTCTGATACTATATGGCATACGACATACAGCGCGAGGTAGAGCGTGAGCGACATTATCATCATCGGCGGTGGCGTTTCGGGGTTGTCGTGTGGAATCCGTTTGATCGAGGCTGGCTTCACCGTTCGGATCTGGGCGCGCGATCTGCCGCTGCGCACCACCTCGAATGTCGCGGCGGCGGTGTGGTACCCCTATAAGGCCTACCCCGAATACTTGGTGGTCGGCTGGGCGGCGACGACACACGCCGAGCTGCTGCGGCTGGCCGGCCAGCCAGATACCGGGGTGATCGTGCGCGAGGGCCTTGAAATCTTTCCGTGGGCGGTCGAGGAGCCGTGGTGGCGCGAGGCAGTATCAAGTTATCGCCGGGTTATGCCGGCGGAGCTGCCGGCCGGTTATCAGGATGGCTATGTGTTCGAGGCGCCGGTGGCCGAAATGACGATCTACCTCCAATACCTGCAGCGGCGGTTCGAAGCGCTGGGCGGAAGCATTGAGGGGCGCGTTGTCCGCAGCTTCGACGAGGCATTCGCCCAATGCGATCGGGTGGTCGATTGTGCTGGGCTCGGCGCGCGCGAGTTGGCCGGCGACGCGACCATGATTCCGATCCGCGGCCAAGTCGTGCGGGTCGCGCAGGTTGGGCTCGATCGCTTTATTCTCGACGACTATGGCCCGAACGGCATCGCCTACATCGTGCCGCGCATCAACGACTGTATTCTTGGTGGTACGGCCGACGAGGGCGCCGAGGATCTGACGCCCGACCCAGCGACGGCCGAGGCAATTCTGGCGCGATGTATCGCGCTGGAGCCGCGCCTGCGCGAGGCGGCCGTCCTCGAACATAAGGTCGGGCTGCGGCCAGGGCGACCGACGGTACGGCTAGAGGTGGAGCGGCCGGTCATAGGCAAGCTACTGGTTCACAACTACGGCCACGGCGGCGCGGGCGTGACGCTGTCGTGGGGATGCGCCGCCGAGGTGGTGCGGCTAGTTTCAGGCTGAGAGAGCCAATGGCCGAGGTAGTGCGTAGTGCGTAGGGATGCGATATATTGCGTCCCTACGCACTATGCACTACGCACTATGGCATAGGATTAGCCCTGCGCGCGAATCTTAAATATTGGGTTATCTTCGATACCACTGAGCAGATCGAGCAACTTCTCGAGCTCAAACGGTTTTTCCAGCCATACAATCCCCTTACCAGCGAAGGAAGCGGCTGCCTCTTGAACCTGCTTGCTCGCCGCCGAGCAGAGTATCACCGGAATGCCGCGCGTCTCTGGGTCGAGGTACAGCATATCCAGCAGCGCCCAGCCGACCGGCATATTATCGAAGATCAGATCGCAGATAATAACATCGGGATTACTGCTCTTGATCTGCTCAAACGCTCCCTGGTGCTTAGGGATGGTCGAAACCTCATAGCCCTCTTCGCCGAGGAAATCGGCCAAGAGAGCCAAAAACTCTGGGTGATCGTTGACGACGGTCACCTTTTTCTTCTGCGCCATCGATGCTTGTTCCTCTGCTTAGTATGGATTGGATGAACCATTGTATCCTCATGGCATTGATTGTGCAAGTAGAGCATGATGAAGATAGATCGATTCCGGGAGGGTGTTGTGTTGATACAATCACCAGTCATAAAGCGCGCGGCGCCGCTGGTGGTGAGCAGTGGATCGTGCTTATATGCAATCGTGCGGGCGCGGCGCTTGAGTTTAGACGAACCGAGCGATGCGACTCTGCTCAGCTTTTTGTTGAGCCAGTCCGACATGATCTTGTTGTTGTGCGGTGGCCCGGTGGTCTGGTATATCACCCAGCGGCGGCAACATCACCATGCGTTTGGGGTTGGCGAGGTTGTGCATGGCACGGCTGCCCGCGCGATTCACCAGTTGCGCCAGGTGTTCTCGGCTTTGTTGCTGGGCACCGAGCTGCTAGAGCGTCGATCGGCCGCTATCGAGCAGAAATCGCTCGTCGAGCTGTCTCGGCGGCTGAATTCGGTTACACGTGAGGGTATTGCCGAGCTTGCCAAACTCGGCGATCCCTATGCGCCGGATCTGCTCGATTGACGCGCTCGCGGGCGCCAGTTTGTCGCCCGGCAGTCGTACGACTATGTGCCGAACCATTGATGGTATAATGCGCCTTCGAACATTCTGCAACATCGGAGGAGCAAACTGTGACCATCAAATCCGACCGCTGGATTCGGCGAATGGTGCAAGAGCACGGCATGATCGAGCCGTTTGTCGAGAACCAGGTGCGCGACGGCGTCATCTCCTACGGCAATTCCTCATACGGCTACGACATGCGGGTCTCGAATGAGTTTAAGGTCTTCACGAACGTTTTTAACACGCTGGTTGACCCCAAGCACTTTGACCCGCGCTCGTTTGTCGATATCACGGCCGATTACTGCGATATTCCTCCAAACTCCTTCGCCCTGGCCCGCTCGGTTGAGTTCTTCAGAATTCCCCGGAATGTGCTCTGCATTTGTTTAGGTAAGTGTGTAACGGGCGATACACGAGTTGTAGACGCGAGTACCGGCGATTACATAACAATCGAGGAATTCATTAAGGCCTCGTCATCGCAAACGGTTGCTCTACAGGATTGGCGGCTTTCCGCGAAACCCGTAAGTGAACATGTTTGTAGCGGAAACCAACCCGTTTATTGCCTTACCACTCGGCAAGGCTTGAAGATTAAAACAACTGCATCGCATCCATTTCGGACATTAGGTGGCTGGACGCAGTTGTGCGAACTGCGAATGGGCGACAGGATCGCCGTGGCACGTAGCAGCCCAATCTTTGGCAACTATGATTTGCCTAAGCACGAAGCTACGCTGTTAGGTCTTATGTTGTCGGATGGACAGTGCAACACCCCAGGTCATAGCCCGCGCGACACAACCGGCGATCCTGTTCTCGCCGACGCGTTAATGTCGTCCGCGCGCGCTTTTGGATGCGAAGTATCGCCCGTCGGCACGTATAGCTATAACCTTGTTAACCGACATGGTCGTGGAGGTATTCCCGAAGTTAACCGGGCGTATACGTGGCTCAAGACGCTTGGATGCGATAAGACCTCCGAATATAAGTTCGTTCCTAAAGTAATCTTCAGAGCCAGGCGGGACGTGGTTGCTACATTTCTTCAAGCATTGTTTTCCGGAGATGGGAGCGTTTATCGCTCAGGCGATAGGATTGTGCTTGAGTACGTCAGCATATCAGAGCGGTTGGTGTATGACGTACGACATCTCCTGCTTCGCTTCGGCATATTTGCGGCGGTACGAAACAAGCCCACCTGGAATGGCAAAGTAGCCTATCAAGTGCTGATTAGCGATAAGGACATGATCCAAAAATTCGCGCAGGCGATCGGATTTATTCCAGGCAGTGTCAAGCAACGACGATTAGAGGATAATCTTGAGTACATTCGCGCGAACCCAAAAAGGAAATCCAACTTCGATACACTGCCGCCCGCGGCTTGGCATATAATGCGCGATGCCCTAACTGCTGCTAGAAGTTCTTTTAGGAGCGTTGGATTGGAAAGCATACGAACAGGCTCGCGTCAATCGTTGCCTTTCTCTATTGCGCGACATGTTGCCCAAGCGGTGGATAATAAGGAATTCCACGCGCTTGTTGATGCGGATATCGTCTGGGATTCGGTCGTAAACGTTGAATTTGTAGGGATAGAGCCTGTTTACGATCTTACCCTGCCGGAAACGCACAATTTTGTTGCGAATGACTTCATTATTCATAATTCGACGTATGCAAGATGCGGAATCATCGTCAATACCACGCCCTTCGAACCGGGCTGGCGCGGCTATGTGACGATCGAGCTCTCGAACAGCACGCCGCTGCCGGCCCGGATCTACGCCAACGAGGGCATTGGGCAGGTGCTATTCTTCGAGAGCGACGAGGATTGCGAGACGTCGTACGACGAGAAACGTGGCAAGTATCTCGATCAGGTTGGGGTGGTGCCGCCGAGACTATAGCGTTAGCAGGTTGGGACGTTAGAACGTTCTACTGACCGCTGCAGAGCGAACTCAACGTCGTATTGCGTATTGCGTCTTTCGTAGACTCCTCGTCACTTTTGGCGATTTGACACACCACTGTCACACTCGGTCGCCCTGACTCGTCTTATAGTTGATGGCAGCGTGGCGCGTATGCGCGCCGGGCCCATGGGTTTGCGGATCCAAGGAGAACCATCCATGCCATTACACCTGGCGGATTGGGACGTTGCGCCCGGCGTCGCCACGCGGCTGTGAGGCCAACAGGTCTCGCTGAGCGGATGTAGGCTGGCGCGATCGTTGCTCAACCTGGTCGTGATTGGCATCAATGGCTGGAACCGCGTGAACAGCTGCTTGCAACCGGTTGTTGGGATGTATCAACCCAGGATGACACGCCTTCACGCTACAGGACAGTCCGAATGACTGATGCCCCAGATCGGCACACTCAGCTGAGCGACTTCGAGCGCGAGCGGCCGCTGCTGTTCGCGATGGCCTACCGCATGCTCGGCAGCGTGATGGACGCGGAAGACATCGTCCAGGAGGCCTTCCTGCGCTGGCAGCAGGCACCGGTGCAGCAGATCGCATCGCCGCAAGCCTACCTGCAGCGGATCGTTACGCGGTTGTGTATTGATCAGCTGCGCTCGGCCCGGGTCCAACGGGAGGCCTACATCGGTCCCTGGCTGCCGGAACCGCTCATTCAGTCGCAAGACGCCGACCCGGTCGCAGCTGCGGATCTGGCCGATTCGCTGTGGCTAGGTTTCCTCCGGCTACTCGAGCGCCTGACGCCGATCGAGCGGGCAGTTTTCCTCCTGCACGATGTCTTTGGCTATACCTACGAGGAGATTGCGCGCCTGGTCGGCAAAAGCGCGGTGCATTGCCGCCAGCTTGGCCACCGGGCCCGCGAATGGATCGTGACCGAGCGGCCCCGCTTTACGGCGACGCCGGCAGAAGTGGAGCAGGTCACCCGCCAGTTCATTCGCGCCTGTACCGACGGGGACATGCAGGGGCTGCTGGCGCTCTTCGCCGCCGACATCACGCTCTGGCCCGACGGCGGCGGCAAGCCTGGCGCGATGCGCAATCCGATTGTCGGTGCGGATCGCGTGACGCGATTCTTGCTTGGTGTGCGCCGGAAGGTGCCACTTCCTAGCGTCCTCCGGCCGGTACATATGAACGGGCGGTCCGGCATCCTCTGGTTGATCGCAGGAGGCCTCATGTGTGTGGTCGCGCTGGAGGTCGATCGCGGCGCCATCCGCACAATCTATTGGGTCTTCAATCCCGACAAACTGCAGGCCGTGCAGCGATGCATCGCCCGGAACGAAGTCAATTGATGGGCTCTCGGCCGAGCAGCGCATGCGGCGAACTCTGAACGTTGGTGGTCACGCCTGGGACCCGTGGTTATCGGCGCACCAGTTGAACCTCACGGCCGCGACGCTGATAGCCCGAGTTCGGCGATGCCCGCAGCGTTGAACCTTGCGTAAGGACTGAGGCATGCACACCATTCTTGTGACGGGCGGCACCGGTCATCTCGGCCGCGATCTGGTGAAGCAACTCACAGCCCAGCGGCGCCCGGTGCGCGTCCTCGCACGCACGCCCGGCCGCGATCCGGGCGTCGAGTGGGCACAGGGTGATCTCGCGACGGGGGCAGGTCTCGCCGAGGCCGTTGCGGGAGTCCAGACCGTTATCCACGCCGCGACCCTCTCCCCGATTGCGCGCCGTGGTAGTATGCGGCTCATCGATCTGTTCCGCAGTCCTTCAACGGTCGATGTCGATGGCACGCATCGCTTGCTGCAGGCGGCCGAGCGGGCAGCCGTCGAGCACTTCGTCCACGTCTCGATCGTCGGGCTCGAGCATGGGTCCGGGTTGCCGTATATGCGTATCAAGCTGGCTGGGGAAGACCTGGTTCGCCAGTCGGCCCTGCCATGGTCGGTCGTACGCGCGACGCCCTTCTACTACCTGGTCGAGCCGACGCTGGCGGGTCTACGGTGGCTACCAATCTGGCCACTGCCCGATGTGCCATTCCAACCGGTCGATACGCCAGATGTTGCCGCCTACCTGATCGAGTGCCTGGACGATGGCAAGCGGGGCGTCCGCGAAGAGATCGGTGGCCCGGAGGTTCTGAGCTTCATCGCGATCGCCCGCCAGTACCAACAGGCGCGTGGCCTCCATCAACCGATCGTCCGGACGCCTCTGCCCAAGGCGATCCTTCGTAACCTGCGAGCGACGGGCATAACCGAGGCGCATGGTCGGCGTGGCGCAAAAACGTGGGCGTCGTGGCTACGCGAGCACCCATGACTTACAATCAATGGTCAATAACGTTCCAACGATTCAATCCGCACCGACGCCAGGTCCATCCACTGCGCCGGCGTGTCGAGCAGACCCCAGCCGAAGCGCCCGCGCGGCGTTGCGACCATCCACTGGTTGTCGACCCAGGCGACAAACCCCAGCGGCCCGCGCGGCGCTCGCTCGGTTGTGAAGATGATCCGATTGTCGATGCTGAAGCGCGCGCCATCGGCCCGCCATTCCAGACTATAGCTGCGCCAATCCTGCCCAGGAGCGGGAATCGGCGCCTCGGCGATCCGCAGGCTGCGTTGGATGCTCGGCCAGATCCGCCGCTGGAGCGCCGGCGCTTGGTTTGCCAGTATCACTGGCAGCGCCAGTGGCGCCCAAGCCAGCGCCGCCGGCTGCGTCGTGTCAATACAGGTGGCCTTCCAGCCGTGGCCGGGCACCCCCAGCGCCAGCGGCATGTCCGACGGCGGCGCGGCATGAAAGAACCAGATCGCGGCCGGGAGCGCCGGCGAGCCGCCCAGCGGCGAGAACGGGTTGTTCCAGAAACCGAAGCCCGCCGTGCCGGCCAGCGGCCCCGACACGCGCGCCCGCACGGTCAGGCGCAGCGGCGGCCGCCAGGGGAAGTCGCGGCGCGCCAGCCCGGTGTAATCGTCGATCTGTGCGTCGGCGTAGCGGCGGCGCCGAGCGCCCGCCAGTAGCAGCCGCAGCCCTGCCTCGCCGAGCACCAGTCGCCCGCCGCCCACCTGCGTCGTGCGCCAGCGGAGGGCGATGCGCGGATGGAACGTATCTTCGACCAATAGCGCCATTCCACATCACTGACAAGATGACGAGATGAAACACTTGGTCATCTTGTCATCTTGCCATCTTGTCACCCGATCAGCGCCCGCCGGTGGTCACGAGCGTAAAGCGCACGATTCGGTCTTGCACGAGCTCGGCCTCGTTGGTGCTATTGGGGAACTTGGGGTCGAGCGTGCCAATGATCAGCCGGTTCGGATCGATGCCCTGCCCGGCCAGGAACTGCTGCACGCTAAGCGCGCGCGCCTCGGCGAACGAACGAATGTCCTCGGCCGAGAAGCGACCTTGTGGCCCTGGCCAGGCAGCGCTGCCCTCGATCTTGAGGTACAGCCGCGATGAGCGCAGCACCGGCAGCACCTGACTGATCAGATCCTCGGTCGCCTTTTGTGTGAGGCGGGTGCTCTCCGGCTCGAAGTCGATCTTCTCCAGCGGCAACTTGACCACCGGCTGGGCCTGCTGCTGCTCTTCGGTCGAAAGCTGCGGCAGGTCGACTTTGGCGGTAAGCAGGAACGTGCTGTTGACCGGCGGCTGAGTTGAGAACAGCGCCGAATCGCGCGCCGAGCCCAATGCGAAGCGCGGGTCGACGAGCTGCTTGAGGTCGGTCTGCGGCGGCGCTTGGCCGGCGCGCGCCCAAACTCCCTGGGCCTCGCTGAGACGGCTGACCAACAGCTGGGGTTGCTGAAACGCAATCTGGTTGGCGCCCAACGTCGCCTGTGCCAGCGGTTCCAACAGCGCGCGCAGGTCACCTGGTTTCTCGACAAAAGTCCAGTCGCTATGGCTCCACTGGATGAGCGCCTGCTCGGCCTGGTCGGGCGTGTCGACCATACTCTTGAGCGCCTCGAACCACGCGTCGTGGAATGCCTGGACCGCTTCGGCCTTGTTCGTCAGCGCCGGGCGCGAGGTGATCAGCACGTCGAGGATCGCGCGCAGTTTGTCGGAGGCGATCACCGTTTTGGCGCCCGCCTGCTCAGCCGCCTGCACATCGGGTATCCAGGCCGAGACGGCGTCGGCCTCGCCGTCGGTGTAGGCCTTGACGGCGTCAGGAACTGCGTCTTTGGGCACAAGCGTCACGTCCTGCGGCCCCAAACCAGCCAGGCTGAGCGCGTAGTACAGGAAGTACTCGCCGACACTGCCGGCGCTGAAGGCGATCTTCTTACCCTTTAGATCGTTGATTGTCGCAATCTCGGGCTTGGCGACGAGCTTATCGGCGCCGGCGCTCTCGTCGATCACCGCGGTGATCGCGCCGATCGACGGGTCGGATTGCTTGGCCAGGCCGTCGAGCGTGGTGGCAAGCACATCCCATTCGCCGCTCTTGAGTTTGGCCCAGCGCTCTTCCTCGGATGGCACCGCCGCCCCGTCGAGCCCGAACGGCACCAGCTTGAGGTCGTAGCCGCGCTGCTTGAGCAGGCCCTGAACCTCGATGATAATGCCTGGGTAGTAGGTTGGGAACTCGTCGAACGCAAACGTGACCGTGCCCTTGCTCGGGCTGCCGGCCGGCACGGTTGGCGCCGGCCCCTGCACCGGCGCGGTCGGCTGGGCGGCGCTGGTCGCCTGGGGCGACGCGGTCGGCTGGGCGGCGCTGGTCGCCTGGGGCGACGCGGTCGGCTGGGCAGCATTGCCCGCGGGCGTCGGCGACGCAATCACGATGATCGGCGCCTGAGTTGGGCTGCTCAACCCCGGCAGGCCGCAGCCGCCCAACGCCAGCCCAACGATCACGATCATGAATGGTACCACACGCGCAGAGCGCATAGCAGGCTCCTTTTCTGGGATTTCCAACTATCTGCAAGTACGCATCGTGGCGCACAATGTTTCAGCGCTTGCGTCGGCGCTGCATGTCATTGCTAAGTGTATCATATTGCGCCCCGCTTCTTGCGGGTGGCCAAAATGCAATTATTTATCCAGATTTGGTATAAATGAACTCATCTCATTCAAACTGTTCCTCGCGGATGCCCCAGGGCAACCCTTAATGATCGCGAGCGGTAGCAAAATTAATCCGGGCGATAATCTTGATGAATCCTTGTCGTCGATTACGATCGTTCGGGTTGACCTGAGCCATGCACGCAGGACGTTGTCGATGAGACGACACAAGATTCACAATTCGAAAGGGCGAACTCCCTTGTCGGGGTTATCAGGGTCGCGGCCAGCCCCAATCACGGGCAAGGGCGTGCCACCGCATGTGGTATACTGAACCACCCGAACCAAAGCCTTAGGAGATGTGGATGTACTATTATCCCGGCGCGCTGCATATGCACACGATCTACTCCGACGGCTCCGGCACGGTCGAGGATCTCGCGCGGGCCGCCCGCGCGGCCGGTTTACGCTGGATCATTGTCACCGATCACGACACGCTCGAAGGCCAGCGCTTCGAGGGCTGGATCGAGGGCGTGCTGGTGATCGTGGATCACGAGATTACGCCCGACCGCAATCACTTCCTGGCGCTGAACGTCGACGAGGTGATCGACAATACCCTGGCGCCGCAGGATTTTGTCGACGAGGTGTATGCGCGTGGCGGTTTCGGCATTATCGCGCACCCCGACGAGCGCACCAAGAACGACTTCAAGGATATCTATCGCTGGGACGATTGGAATGTCAACGGGCCGCGCGAGCGCGCCGGCCGGCCGGTCGGGATCGAGCTATGGAACCAGTTGAGCGATTGGGGCGAGCACCTGACGCGGCGCAACAAGGAGCTGCTGTTCTTTCTGCCACAGCTGGGAATGCGCGGCCCGACGGCAGATACGCTGGCGTGGTGGGATCGGCTCAACGTCGCCGGCAAGCGCACCTTTGGCGCCGGCGGTGTCGATGTGCATGCGCTCAAGCGTAAGGCGCCGTGGGGCGAGGTCGAGATCTTTTCGTATCGATGGACTTTTGGCACGCTGACGAACTATTTGCTGATGCCCGAGCCGCTCGCGGCCGAGGCGTCCGTGGCGATCAGCCAGGTATATGGCGCGCTGGCCGAGGGGCGATCGTACTTCCTCAACCGGCGCGATGGCGCCTGCCCGAAGCTGATGTTTCACGCCCAGCGCGGCCACGATCGCTTCCCAATTGGTAGCACCGCGAGCCTGCGCGATGGCCCGCTCGCCATAGCTGCCGACGCGGGGATCGCCGCCGATCTGCGACTGATCTGCGATGGCCGCCTGGTGGCTCGCAGCCCGCGCCCGTTTCGCTACGAGCTGCGCGAGCCGGGCGTGTACCGCCTGGAAGGGCACCGCAAGCGGCGCCAATGGTTGTTCTCGAATCCGATTTATGTGTCCGAGTAGCGCAATACCATTACAAAAAACGCGACATCCGACCTTCCCAAAAATAACCACCGAGACACCAAGACGCGAAGGACTCTAAAGACTTGGCAAAGAATAACTTCCCATATTGGCGATTGGAGATTAGAGATTCGAGATCGATCGCGGCATCGCAGTATGGAATCTCGAATCTCTAATCTCCGAGCGCTTCGGTTTCTTATTTCTTAACAAGTCGTAAGCGTTCAAAGTATCTTGGTATCTTTGTGCCTTGGTGGTAAAATCTGCTCTCTAGATAAGTGCGGGAGGCGTGCGTGAACTTGCCGATTGACGAGATTATCGAAAATGGCATCACTTTTAACTTCTTCGGAGATACGCCAATGGATAATATTCGCGGCGAAGTTCGCGCATTGTTTGCGGCGTTGCGCAGCACTAAAGTCGATTTGTATTGGTCGGCGGCATTGCGATGCTTTCCTATGTCGAGGTACGGAATACCCAAGATGTTGATATCATTGTAAATCCCAAGCAGATCAAGAAGTTTGAGTGGAATGCGGTGGTACAAGACGCCAATTTCGGCCAAGCGAACTTTCATGGTTTGCGGGTCGATTTGCTTCTGACCACGAATCCATTATTTGCGTATGTCTCCCGACATCAGCGCACCGATGTTTCCTTTGAGGACAATCTGGTATCGTGTGCGACCCGCGAAGGTATGCTCTTGTTGAAACTGTATGCGCTACCTTCATTGTACCGCCAAGGGAACTTGGTGCGCGCGGCTTTGTATGAAGCCGATATTTTTGGACTTCAGCAAGGCTCCGAGATTGATACTGAGCGGCTGCTCACGATTCTGGGCAAATATCTGGCCGCACACGATGTCGACGAACTACGGCGGATCTTGCGAGAACAGCGTGAACGACGACGTTTCACATAGGGCAGCGCGGCCGCGCTGGCTACGAGGTTGCGTGAGAGCGGCAGCGGCGATCGGCCTGGCGCTGGTGGTGAGCCTGTGCTCGCTCAGCGGGGTAGGTATCCGGCGCGGGCTGATCCACCCGCCGTGGATTGTGCGCCGGCTGGGGCCGGTGCAGCTCGTGGCGCGCAGCACGATCACGCCGGAATGCGCGCTCGAATTTCCCTGCGGCAAGCCGATGAATGTGTTCGACCCCAACCTGCGCACCTACTATGTCGTTTGGATCATCATGAGCTGGCCCGGGCCCGACAAGCACAGCATCAGCAAATATCGGCTGGTGATGCAACCGATTGGTGAGCGCTAGAGCAGTCGCCAGTCGCCAGTCGCCAGTCACCAGTAGCGATAAGGCACAACAAAGCCATCTCTGCTCTGATTGTTGGCTCAACCCTATGGCGACTGCTGTAGTATTCATGGGCCGAAGTTATTATCTGCTTGATAGTCGGCGGCATTCAGTAGGCTATTGGCGGTGAAACTGCATCCTGCATCCTGCATCCTGCTGACAAAACTGAATCTGCAATCTGCAATTGTGAGGAGTTATGAGTGACTGAGCCCACCCTGCGCGATGACTTGGTTCGTCTGACCTGCGAGTTAATAGCGATCCCATCAACCGCCGACCGGACGGATCAGCTGCAAGCGGTGATCGATTATACCGAGCGCTATGCGCGCACGCTGCCTGGCGTGCACATCCATCGCGCCGAGTCGGATGCCAAGCCCAGCTTGATCGCGTCGCTGCGCGATACCCGCAGCCCGGCGGTGATGCTCAACGCGCATCTCGACGTCGTGGCAGCCCGTCCTGATCAGTTTCAGCCGATCGTGCGCGATGGCCGGATTTACGGCCGCGCCAGCCAGGATATGAAAGGCTCCGGCGCGGTGCTGCTGCGGCTGATGCGCGATCTTGCCGCGCTGCCCGAGCCGCCCGATGTGGGCTTTATGTTCGTCAGCGACGAGGAGATTGGCGGTGAGCATGGCACCGGCTACCTGGCCAGGCAAGGCTGGGGCTGCGGCTTCTTTCTCGCGGCCGAGCCGACCGATCTGCAGATCTGCTATGCTCAAAAAGGGGCGATGTGGGTGGAGCTGTTCCTGCCTGGCAAGCCGGCGCATGGCTCGCGGCCCTGGGATGGCAAGAACGCGATCGCGTCGCTACGCGACGGCCTAGTGGCGCTGGAGCGGCGTTTCCCAACGCCCGACGAGCCGGCCTGGCTGACGACGGTGGTGCCGACAGTGGTGCACGGCGGCGCTACCGGCAACCGCCTGCCGGAGGGTGTCGAGCTGGTCTTCGATATCCGGCATGTGCCCGAAGATCGGCCGGAACAGATCCTCGCCGCGCTACGGGAATGCTTCAGCGGTGCCGAGGTGCGCCTGCAGCGCGGCGGGGCGCCGCTGGCGAGCGACCCCAACGACGCCGCGATCCAGCGCCTGGCCGCATGCGCCGAGCAAGTGACCGGCCGCCCAACACAGTTGTATCGCGAGCACTTCGCCTCGGACGCGCGCTTCTACAGCGAGTTACGGATACCGGCGGTCTGCTTTGGCCCGGTCGGCGCCGGCCTGCACTCCGACGACGAATGGGTCGAGATCGAGAGCCTGGTGCAGGTCTACGACGTGTTGCGTCGATTCGTGTTGCTATAGCGATCGACCATCACATATTAACAATCTCTCGTATCGAACGTTTTTGTTCGCAGAACGAAAAACGTTCGATACGAACGAGAAAAATCCATGTTTTGCGTAGGATAAAAATGCAAACACATACTGAAATACCGCCGGTCACGGCAACGCAACTGATCGTCGAAGCTCTCGGCGGGGCGCTGGCCGGCCTGGCCTGCGCCGTGATCGCCGGCCTGATATCGGCGCGGCTGTTTAGCGGCGCGAACAATGGCTGGGGCGATTTGATCGGCGCCGTGCTGGGCACGCTGATCGGCTATGCCGTGGGTGTCACTCTTGGCGTGTACGCGGCTGGCCGGCGCCTGACTGGGCGCGGCTCGATTTGGCTGAGCCTGCTCGGCAGTGTCCTGGGCGTGCTGCTGGTGGTACTCGCCGCCGAGCCGCTGGGCTTGAACACCAACCCGGCGGTACTACAGGCCGCGTTCGTGATTGTGACGGCGATCGCCGCGACGCTTGTGTTCAACTTCCGGCGGCTATTCGCCGGCGGGCCTAAAACTGGCGGCTAACGTAGTACTGTCATCGCTGTCGTCTTTGAGCATGGCCAGGCGCACTTGCTCTTTTTGCTGTTCCACTTGCTCGAATAGGCGCGTAAAGCGCCAGGCGCGCCCCGTATCGTTCTGCACGCGCGCATCGCGCACCAGCCGCCGCACGAGATTGGCCCGCTCGTCGAGCGCGCGGAACGAGGCCCACAGCGCCTGATCGAGCATGTCGGCCTGGCTTGCCAGCAAGCTGTCGCGCGAGTAGGCGTGCCCAACCTGGCAGCGGAAGCGCAGCAGATCGCCGTCATAAAATTCAGCCAGCACCCCACCGCAGTCCGGGCACGAGAAGGGCGCCAGCGTGCCCAGCTGATCTGCCTGCTGCAGCGCCGCCCGGTCCATATCCGAGATGTTCGCCTCAAGATCGATATTCTCTGGCATCGGCTCCGCTCCTTCTTCTTCTGCCGCTTGATTGGCGAGTTGAAGTAGTAGCCGGGGCATGTCCGCCACCTTCAGTATCGCATCTATCGTGACATACCGGCACGCGCTCTCGGGCATACTCGGATACGCCGCTTCGGCCGGGTCCTGAACGATCGCGACCCCGCCGCGCCGCTTGACGGCGAGCAGCCCGGTCGTGCCGTCGTCCAGCATCCCGGTGAGGATCACGCCGACGACGCGCGGGCCATAGGCGCGCGCGGCGGTGCGAAACGTGGCGTCAATCGCCGGCCGAAAACCATTCTCCTTCGGCCCGCGCACCACATGCATGTGCTCGCGCTCAACCAGCACATGGTGATCGGGCGGCGCGACGTAGATCTGGCCGCGCTGGATGCGGGCGCCCTCGACCGCGTGCGACGCCGGAAGCGCCCCCGCCATGTCGAGAATCTCGGGCAGCAGTGAAACACCAGTTGCCGGCGTATGCTGCACAATGAAGAGCGCCGCCGGCAGATCGGCGGGCAGGCCCGCCGCTATGGTCGTGAGCGGCTCCAACCCACCGGCAGACGTTCCAATGACGATGATATCGTGGCCTGGCATTGCCTTTTCTCCACCCGATACAGCGCGCCTGCCGATACGTTTCCGCGCAGGTCGAACTGTGCTAGTATGGGCTAGCATTATGTATGCCGTGAGGGCCAACCCGCTTGCCCAATGCGATATGGTATACTATTGAATCGCATTCACATAACCACACCGCCTCATGAACAGGACTGATGTGGTGGACGCGAAGAGAAGCAAAATCATCTTTTCAAATGACCGCGTAAGCCAAGAGGACAACCAACATGGACGGAGACGCGCCGCAGCCGGAATCGCATCTTGAGCACATTGCCCAGGAGGGAGATGCGTCACTGCCGGAAGCACAGCCGGCGGCGACGGACGCAGCCGTGGCGCACCTGGATGGCGATTTCCCGATTGTCGGGGTTGGCGCCTCGGCGGGAGGGCTCAAAGCCTTGCAGCAGTTCTTCGAGCATATGCCCGACGACAGCGGCATGGCTTTTGTCGTCATTCTGCACTTGTCGCCCAGCTATGAGAGCAATGCCGCGTCGCTGCTGCAGCATTTTACGGCGATGCCGGTCGTCCAGGTCACCGAGGCGGTGCCGGTCGCGCCGAACCACATCTATGTAATCCCGCCGACCAAGCATCTTACGATGACCGACGGCATGGTGCGCCTCCAGGAGCCAGGCGGGCCGCGCGAGCGGCGCGCACCAATCGATCTGTTCTTCCGCACGCTCGCTGATACCCATGGCCGGTCGGCCGGCGGGGTGGTGCTCTCGGGTAGCGGCGCCGATGGCGCGAACGGTCTCAAGCGGATCAAAGAGCACGGCGGTGTGGCCCTCGCGCAAGATCCCGAGGAGGCCGAGTATCCCGATATGCCGCGCAGCGCGATCGCCACCGGCCTGGTCGATTATGTGCTGCCGGTCGCCGGGCTGCCCACTGCGCTGGTCGAATACTGGCGCGGTGTCGAAACCCTACAGTTGCCCGCCGAGAGCATTTCACAGCGGGACGACGATGCGGAAGCGCTGAGTCAAATCCTCAGCCTGCTGCGCGCGCGCACCAACCACGATTTCAGCCAGTACAAACGCCCCACGCTGTTCCGGCGGATCGGCCGCCGCATGCAGGTGAATGCGGTGAGCACCCTGCCGAGCTACCTTACGATTCTGCGTGCCGAGCGAGAAGAGGTGCACGCACTGCTGCGCGACCTGCTGATTAGCGTGACGAATTTCTTCCGCGATCAGGAGGCCTGGTTGGCGCTGGAATCGATTGTTCCGCAGATCTTCGCCGGCAAGCGGCGCGACGATCAAGTGCGCGTTTGGGTGGCCGGCTGCGCCACTGGCGAGGAGGCTTACAGCATTGCGATGCTGCTCTATGAACATGCGGCCGCGCTGGATGATCCGCCGAGCATCCAGATATTCGCCACCGATATCGACGAAGATGCGATCGCCACCGCACGCCAGGGCCTGTATCCCGAGACTATCGCGGTCGATGTGCTGCCCGAGCGGCTGGCGCGCTTCTTCATTTACGAGCAAGGGCGCTACCGAGTCAAGAAAGAGATCCGCGATCTGGTGCTGTTTGCTGTGCATAATGTGCTGCGCGACCCGCCCTTCTCACGGCTCGACCTGATCACCTGCCGCAACTTACTGATCTATCTCAACCGCGAGGTGCAGGAACAGCTGCTGCAATTGTTTCATTTTACGCTGCGGCCGAACGGCGCCGTGCTGCTGGGCACCTCTGAATCGACCGACGCTGCTCCCAGCCTATTCATGCCAATCGACAAAGCACAGCGCCTGTTCCAGCGCCGTACGGTCCCGGCGACCACGCCGCCGAATATGCCGACCTTGCCGTTGGTTGGGCCGACGCACCGGCACATCGCCGCGGTCGAGCGGGCGAGCGGCGATGGTTCCATGCGCTCGTTCAATGAGTTGCATCAGCGGTTGCTGGCCGAATACACGCCGGCGAGCGTGATTGTAAACGAGGCTTACGACATCGCCCACCTGTCGCGCGGCGCCGGGCGCTTCTTGGAGTTTGCCGAAGGTGAGCTGTCGCCCAACCTGATCAAGCTGGTCCACCCCGATCTACGGATCGAGCTGCGCACTGCCCTGTTCAGCGCCGCACAGCAAGCGACCCAGATCGAAACCCGGCGCACACGGATCGACCTGCATGGCGAGAATCGGCTGGTCAGCCTGCTTGTGCAACCGCTTCAAGAGCCGGAATGGGCGCGCGGCTACTTCCAGGTGATCTTCAACGATGTCGCCGACATCAGCGACATCGAGCGACCGGTCGAGCGCGATGCCGAGCCGCTGATGCGCCAGCTCGAAGAGGAATTGCAGCGTACCAAGGATCAGCTTCGGACGATGATCGAGCAGTATGAGACGGCGGTCGAGGAGTATAAGGCCGCCAACGAGGAGCTGCAGGCGATCAACGAGGAACTGCGTGCGGCCAGCGAGGAACTGGAGACCAGCAAGGAAGAACTGCAATCCGTCAACGAGGAGCTGACCACCGTCAATCAGGAGATGAAGCACAAAGTCGAGGAGGTCAGCCAATCGAACAACGACCTGCAGAACCTGATGGCATCGACCGAGATCGGGACGATCTTTATCGACCGCGAGCTGCGCATCAAGTTCTACACGCCCAGCGCGCAGCTGCTGTTCAACCTGATTCCGTCGGACATCAACCGCCCGCTGGCGCATGTCACTCACACGCTGGACTACGACCAACTCCCGCAGGACGCGGCGCGCGTGCTCGAGACGCTGGCCATGATCACGCGCGAGATCCACAGCGCTTCGGGCCGCTGGTATCTCGCGCGGCTGGTACCGTATCGCACCGTCGACAATAGGATCGACGGCGTGACGATGACGTTCGTCGACATTACCGAGCGCAAGCAGAGCGAGCAAGCGCTCCGCGAGAGCGAGCTGCGCCTGCCCGAGATTCTCCAGCACATGCCCGCCGCGGTGCTGATCGCTGGGCCAGGCGGCAAGATTACGTTCAGCAACGCCCAGGCCGAAGCCATGTTCGCGGGATTACAGAACCTCGACGACGAGCGCTTGTGGCAGCCGTTTACATCCGCCGGCCAACCCTCTACGCGCGATCGGGTGCCGCTGGCACGCGCGTTGCTGAAAGGTGAAATCGTCGTCGGCGAGGAGCTACGCCTGCTGCGTGAGGATGGATCATCGCGCGTTTTTAGCGTTAATGCTGTGCCTTTGGGCGATCGCCAGGGCCAGATTATCGCGGCGGTCGCGGCGTATGAAGATATCACCGCGCAGCGGCAGGCCGAGGAAGCCCTGCAACAGGCGCATGCCGAGTTGGCGCGCCGGGACGCGGAATGACCATTCTGGGGTGGCGATTGTGATCCAAGCGTACGACCGCGACAAAAGAAATGGGCAACTGCTCGTGAGCGGCCTGGATTTTTTCCACGACCGTGAGCTATTGGCGGCGCTGGAGACTATAGTGCTGCCACAGCTGTTTGCCGGCAAAGGCCCCGATGCATCGGTGCGCGTTTGGGTTCCTGGCTGCACCACCGGCGCAGCTGCCTACGCGATCGCCATCCTGCTTCGCGAATACGCTAGCCAGCTGGCTACCCCGCCCCATCTACAGATCTTTGCTACCGACGGCGATGAAGCTGCCATCGCGATCGCCCGCCGGGGATGGTATCCCGAGACAATCGAAAACACCATATCGCCTGAGCGGTTGCGGCGGTTCTTCGACAAGGAGCAGTCGCACTATAAGCTTAAAAAGTCGGCACGCGAACTGATCATTTTTGCAACCCATGATCTGCTGCATGATCCGCCGTTTGCGCAGCTGGACCTGATTCTCTGTGTGAACCTGTTGAGTGCGTTCGACCAGGACGTGCGCGAACTGCTGCTGCACATGTTCCATTATATCCTCCGGCCGGATGGCTACCTCGCGTTGGGCGTAGGCGAGCGCACCGAGGTCGTGGAGGATCTGTTCATCGAAATCGGCGCCATGCCGCCCCTGTTTCAGCGGAGTAACGCCGTCCCCAACGCGGCGCTCGCATTCCTGCGCCGGCACCACACCGACACCCAGTCGCCGAGCTTGGTCGATCGGTCCAGCGATGTCGCGGCAGCCGCTTCCATGAGCAATTTGCACCTGCGTCTCCTCGCCGAGCATGGCGCGCCGAGCGTGCTGATCGACGAGTCCTACAAGATCATGCACCTATCGAAGCGTGATGGCCGGCTGTTCCAGATTCCTGCGGGGGCATTGTCACACAACCTGCTCGACGTCATTCATGCCGAGCTACGGCCACTCGTACGGTCCGCGCTCTTTGGCGCGGCAGGCGCAGGCGCCAGTGTTGAAGTAGCACCGGTGTGGGTGCGGCTGAATGGAGCGATGCGCCAGATCCGCATACTGGCGCGGCGGCTGCAGGAGCCGGAGTGGGCGCGCGGTTACTTCCTGGTGATCTTCGACGAGCACGGCGATGACCAGGATGGCGATCGAGCGCACGGCGATGGCGACACACGGGCGGCGCGCCAGCCCGAAGCGGATCCACGACATAGCCAGAGTCCATGGTGGGAGGCGATCAATCATTACGAGATCGCCATGGAGCGGCAGCTCAGCGCCAACCATAAACTTCAGTCGATGAATGAAGAGCTGCAGGCGCTCACCGAAGAGCTGACAAGCAGCCAGGAACAGCTGTCGACCATCAATGAGGAGTTGCGGGCGAGCAATGAGGAGCTGCGGCGCAGAGTTGCCGAGCTCACACGGGCAAATAACGACCTCAACAACCTGATCGTCGCCACCGACATCGCGACGATCTTTCTCGACGGCGCGCTGCAGATCACCCGTTTCACGCCGCAGGCGCAGAGCCTGTTCAATCTCATCCCGGCCGATTGCGGCCGTCCGTTTGCACACGTCACACATAGGTTGGATTACGATCAGCTGCTGTCCGACATCACCAGCGTCCTTAGGACCTTGCAGGGCGTCGAGCGCGAGGTTCAGGACGCGGATGGTAGCTGGTACCTCGCGCGCCTGCGGCCGTACCGCACCGCCGACGACCGAATCGACGGCATGGTGCTGACATTTGTAGATCTCACTGCGCGTAAACAGGCCGAGGAGGAGCTGCGCCAGGCGCGCGATGAGCTTGAACTGCGGGTGGTGGAACGCACGCACGATCTGGCGACCGCCAATATGCAGTTGCAAGACCAGATCGCCGAGCGCATGCGGCTGGAGGAGACGCGCAAGGAACTGCTGCGAAAGCTGGTGATGACGCAGGAGGACGAGCGCCGCCGGATCGCTCGCGAGCTGCACGATCAACTGGGCCAGTCGGTCACCGCATTGAACATGGGCTTGACATCCCTGGCACATCAAGCGGTCGAGTCTCATCCTAGCCAGGAGATATTGGGGCGTCTCCATCAGATCACCGTGCAAATGGATAAGGACATGAACCGGCTGGCGGTCGACCTGCGGCCCACCGCGCTCGACGACCTGGGTCTCGTCGTCGCCGTACAATACTATGTCGAGCGATGGGCTGACCATCATGGCATTCACGCTGAGTTCCAGGCGAACGGGCTAGCGGAGCTTCGGCTTCCCAACGAAGTCGAGAGCGTGATCTACCGCGTGATCCAGGAGGCGCTGACCAATGTGCTCAAACACGCGGCGGCGCAGCACGTCAGCGTCATTCTCGAACAGCGGAACAATCAGACGAGTGTGATTGTCGAAGATGACGGGCGCGGATTTGATCTCGACGCGCTGCAGCAGGCGCCGAACGCGCAACGCCGGCTCGGTCTGCTGGGCATGCAGGAGCGTGTGGCACTCGTGGGTGGCACCTTCACGATCGACGCGACACCGGGCGTCGGAACCTCGCTGTTTGCCCGCATCCCGATCGGGCAGCATACACGCTTGTAGTGGGTCACTTGTGTTGCGTATCGCCATTGGGGTAAAACATAAAACGTAAAGCGTAAAGGTATGCTCGCTGCAGCTTTACGTTTTACGTTTTACGCTGGTGCACAATCGCACTATCCAGGACAAGTGGCCCACTCGCACATATTCGCCCATCGGCGACACGTATGCTATCATAGGCGCGCGAACGAATATCACTGAGTGAGTTTTCAATGCCTCACACCCGCTACAGTATTCTGCCCCCGCCAGCGGCCCGCGCCCACTAACGGGTCAGGCTGGCCTAGCTCCCCACGAGCCGCACCCGCGCGCTCAGTTTTGTGTTACGCCGATCCTGCCCGCTTGTCCGTCACCAATAGTTCCTGAAATTTCCAAATAAGGCTTACGTGGTGGATGTGAGCAGTAGACCACCACGGATTAAAAATCTCTCGTATCGAAGGTTTTTTCGTTCGCAGAACGAAAAAACCTTCGATACAAAGAACAAAAATCCGTGTTTGCGAGCGACCGCGTAAGTCCTCTCAATAGAGGAAGAGAATCAGTCATGACTACCATTGTTATGGCCCGCGCCAATGCGCGCCAGGGTCTGCTGCAGATCGTGCTCGCTGCGGTACTGTGGGGCACGGTCGGCATCACGACGAAATCTTTGTACGGGCTGTCGGACACCACTGCGCTGTCGATCGGCTTCTTTCGGCTGGCGATTTCGGCGCCGGTGCTATTCGCGGCATGCTGGTACACGCTCGGCGCGCGCGCGTTTCGCATTCCGCCGCGCGATCTTGTGTATATGATGCTGATCGGTGTGGCGATTGCGCTCTACCAGGTGTGTTACTTTGCAGCGATCGCGCGCCTCGGCGTCGCGATCGCGGTGCTGATTACGCTCTGCACCGCCCCGGTGATGGTCGCGCTGATCTCGGCGCTGCTGCTGCGCGAACGGCTCGGCAGGGTGGTGCTGCTGGCGCTGCTGTGCGCTATCTGCGGCACGGTACTGCTGGTGTGGGTTGGGCCCGATGCATCCGGCGTAGCGCACGACACGCTGCCCGGTATTCTGTTGGCGCTCAGCTCGGCATTCGGTTACACGATTATAACATTGTGCAGCCGCACGCTCGCGGGGCGCTATCATCCGCTTCAGCCGATCACTGTCGGCTTTGGCGCTGGCGCGCTGATGCTGCTGCCATTCGCGCTGGTCACTGGCATGGTGGTCGCCTACCCGGCGCTTGGTTGGGGTTTGCTGCTGTATATGGGGCTGGTTCCAACCGCGCTGGCGTATGGGTTCTTCCTGGCGGGTATGCGCCACACCACTGCAACCGTCGCGACGATCGCCACACTGATCGAACCACTAACCTCGACCACGCTGGCTTGGCTGCTGTTGGGCGAGCGGCTTGGTCCGCTGGGTCTCCTTGGCGGCGCGCTGCTGCTTGGCGCGATCGGGCTGCTGTACCGCCACTCGACGCGACGATAGATCTCAGGGTGTTTGACATTCCGATTAGAATCTTATGACTTCTTAGTGCGTAGTGCGTAGGGACACGATATATTGCATCCGTACTACGCACTACGCCCAATGTAGGTATATGCTCCGATAACCCATGACCTATCATCCATCACCTCTTCCCGGTCTTCTCGTTCTTGCGACCGATTTTGTTTTTCGCTGTGACATTTGTGGCCGCCGATTCGTTTTTTCAAGAGAGTACGTTACTACACTCTTTGATAAAGCGAGGTTTCATGATGGCGATGCGTGCATATATTCGATATGGTCTTGTAGGTGTGCTGGCGTTCGTGCTGGGCGCGTGCGGAGTCGTGCCGGCGGCCGAGGCGCCGACCGCGACACCCGCGCCGACTCAGGCGGCCCAGCCGACGGCGGCGCCACCGCAGCCGACCGCAGAGCCGACCACGCCGGCGCCGACGCCGGTGCCAAACCCGCAGCCTGCCGGCGGCGCGATCTACTACCTCGACCCCGACGGCGTCTCGGTCGACAAAATCAACGCCGATGGCAGCGGCCAGCAGCTGGTCTATTCCGACATGACCCACTCGCTTGGCGGCCCGATCACCTATCTGGGGCCGGTACCCGGTAGCAAGATTCAGATCATGATCATCGGCGCGGGGCAGCACTATATCACCGCCAGCGGTGGCGTGAGCGTCGATCTGGGCAATTTCGCGAGCCCGCCGCGCTGGTCGCCCGACGGCTGGCGCGTGGCCGGCGCATCGGTCAGCGTGAGCGGCGCGCCCGGCCCAATCAGGATCTTCGATCGGCGCGAGCGCAGGAGCAGCGAGCTACCCGTGTCGGGCACGCCCGATTGGTACCCCGACGGCCAGCACCTGGTGTATGCGGCCTGCGACGCCGAGGCCGACAGCCCTGGCTGCAATGTGTACAGCTACGATCTTGCCAGCGGCACCAGCGCGCGCCTGAGCGAGTTGGTGAGCACGGCTGACGATCGCTGGTGGGTGCAGGAGGCGCATGTGCTGCCGAGCGGGAATGCGATCATCTTCTATGGCAACCATACGTCGCAGGTTGGCGCGAGTGGCAACGGCTTGCAGTGGTGGTGGATGCCGCTTGGTGGCGGCGAGTCCCAGCTATTCAGCCAGAATTTCGGCAATGGCGTCAACAGCTACCTGACCGACCCGCGCAGCGGCCTGATCGCCTACAGCACACGCGCGCATTGGAGCGCCTGCGCCAGCGTCGGCGACATCGTGGTGCGCGATACCAGCGTGGAGGGCGATAGCGCGCGCGGCGAGCATCCGCAGCTGCCAGGCAGCGACTTCGAGCATGACCTGTTTGCGGCGGTGCTGGGGATGAGTTGGGATCCCTCCGGCAGTGGCCGGCTGGCGCTCGGCAGCCAGGCCTACACCTGCGGCGCGCAGGATCGCCAGCTGCAAACGCCGGGCGTGTATATCTGGGAAAGCGGCAACCCCGCCGCCGCGCCGCGCAAGCTGGCCGACGGGTCGTTCCCCGTGTGGATGCCCTAGTGCAATTGCAAATTGTAGATTGCGCTTCGTCCATACTAACCAGTATAATTCACCCATAGCGCTCATTAACAGGACTTACGCGGTCACTCGCAAAACACGGATTTTTCTTCCTCGTATCGAACATTTTTCGTTCGGAGAACGAAAAATGTTCGATACGAGAGTTTTTAATCCGTGTTAGAGGAGGTTCACCATGTCAGCGGAAGCTAAACTCAAAACCATGGGCTACGAGATCGCGCCGGCGGCGCTTGGCCAGGCCAAGATTGAGCCAGCGGTGCGCACTGGCAATCTTGTGTTTACCTCGGGACAGATCTCTGAGCGCGGCGACGAGGTATATATTGGCAAGGTCGGCGGCGACCTGACGGTTGAGCAGGGCTACGCGGCGGCACGGCTCTGCGCGCTGAACTGCCTCAGCGCAATCAAGGCGGTCGTCGGCGATCTCGACAAGATCACGCGGGTGGTCAAAGTGCTGGGCATGGTCAACGCGGCCGAAGGCTTCAGCGAAACGCCGCAGGTGATCCACGGCTGCACCGACTTAATCAACGAGGTTTTTGGCGCGGCCGGCCGCCACGCGCGCTCGGCGGTCGGGCTGTATCAGCTCCCGCGCAACGTGGCGGTCGAGATCGAAATGATCGTCGAAGTTCAAGATTAGTATCGCCACCGGTGTCAAATAAATAATCACCTCTTATGGCACCCCATCGCCACCGGTGTCAAATAATACTTGACACATTGCCTCGAACGTAGTAGGATGCTTGCTATCTCATCCAACTGAAAACAGCACGAGCCGGGCGGTGTTCCAGCACCAACCGGCTCGCTAACCCCGGGCCTGTAACGGCAGGCGCCGAGGCTACCGCGCATTGTAGCACATGCGCGGCGGCGGCGGTTCCTGTGCGGGCGCTTCGCGAGGCGCCCTTACGCGGGGACCGCTGTTCGTTGGGGCCAGAACAAAGAACAAAACAACAAAGAACAAAGCGTCATCGCTTTTGTTCTCTGTTCTCTGCTCTTTGTTCTCCCTGTTGGATGGGCCGCGGATGCCCAGGACGCCATCCGCCGGCGCGGGGCGGGGTTGGCTGGCTTCCCCGTCCCGCCAAGCCAATTGCAGATTGTGGATTGCAGTATCTCAATCTGCAATCTACAATGAAGAAGGGAGCGCAGTGTGAGCCACTACACAATTGAGGATCTGATCGCCCGCTGGAAAAAGGATGAGCTGACGCTCGAACAGGTGATCGGTCAGGTGCTGCTGCTGCTGCGCGAGCACGACCGGCGGCTGCGCGAGGTAGCGCGCGGTACGCCGCCGAGCGGCGAGGGCAACGGCTCGCGCCGCACCGATGGATCGTAGCGCTTGGGGTGGGCTAGTTATGGCGACGTGCACAACGTGTGCGACGCACTCTATCAGCGTGGGATGGTTTATTTTTCAAGTCGCTTCCAAATCTCGATACGCCTGCACGAGCAGCCATGCGCCGAGCGCGATCTCGGCCAGGCCAGTGGCGCGCCCGGCCGCCTCGTGATCGGCGAACCACTGGACCAGCTGGCGCCACGCTGGCAGCTCCAGCGCTTCGACCCATAGCAGCATATGGCGGCGCGGCGCGAATAGGAACGCGAACCCGTCGCCGACGATCAGCGTGCCAATGACCTCGTAGATCCGGCGCAACAGCATGATGCCCTCCAGCAACATACGTAATTTTCATCTTCTCGAGCGTAGAGCACGACCTCTTCTGATGCAGGTGGATGCAATTCTCATACCAGGATCGGCCTGGATGATTCGGTATGTTTGCTCGCCTTGGTGTACTCTGTGCCTTTGTGGTGGACTTTCAGCGCTGGTCGCCTGATGGCCAGTTCATTGCAGTAAGCGAGAATCAGCGCGTCCGCTTGCGTGGCGTGATTCACCGAGCAGACGGCGGCTCTAGTGTGGAGATGCTATCCGGTATCGTGGGCTGGCTGCCCTAATGCACAGGTCGGCGGTGACTTACAAAACACGGATTTTTGTTCTTCGTATCGAACGTTTTTTCGTTCGTAGAACGAAAAAACGTTCGATACGAGAGTTTTTAATCCGTAGTGGTCCAATGTTCGCGCCCACTGCGTAAGTCCTGTCAAGTGACAGATAGTATCAATGGCACAAAGTGTGCTAAACTACAGGCGCGCAGATCAGAACGCTGAAAAGAGGCTCTGGAATGACACAAGATAATCGCAGCACCGATCGAAGACCGCCGGCCGGCCAGGTGCGGCCGGGCGCGCGCGGCGACAATGGCCGCGCTCGACCGCCTGGCCCGGAGGAGCGGCGCGGCGCCACCGCGACCAGCGGCGGCCGGCCCGACAACTCTGAGAATATGCGCAACATGTTGCGCGGGCCTGGCTTCTGGGTCACGCTGCTGATATTGCTGGCGATCAACTGGTTGCTGGTGCCGCTGCTGTTCCCCGAGCCGCAGGATCGTATCACCGTGCCGTACACGTTCTTTAAGCAGCAGGTCGCCGCTGGGAATGTCAGCGAGATCACCAGCCGGGGCGACGATATCCAAGGCGCGTTCAAGCAGCCGGTGACTGACCCGAATGCTTCGGCGGCCACGCCGACCGCGCAGCCACAGACGCCGCAGACATATACGAAGTTCGCGACGATCAAGCCGGCGTTCGAAGACACAGAACTGCTGCCGCTGCTCGAGCAGCATAATGTTGTGATCACCGCGTCGCCGCTAGAACAGCCGCGGTCGACGATTCTGACGCTGCTGCTCTCGTTTGGCCCCACGCTGCTGCTGCTGGGCGGTTTCCTCTGGCTAAGCAGCCGCGCCGCGAGCGCCGCCAGTGGCGGTATGTTCGGGATCGGCCGCAGCCGCGCGCGCCGCTACGAGGCTGAACAGGTCGCTGAGCGGATCACGTTCGACGACGTCGCCGGGATCGACGAGGTCGAGAACGAGCTGGTCGAGATTGTCGACTTTCTCAAGCAGCCCGACAAATATCAGCGGCTGGGCGGCCGCATACCCAAGGGCGTGCTGCTGGTCGGCTCGCCGGGTACTGGCAAGACGCTGCTGGCGCGCGCGGTCGCCGGCGAGGCGAACGTGCCGTTCTTCAGCATGAGCGGCTCGGAGTTCATCGAGATGATCGTCGGCGTTGGCGCCGCGCGCGTGCGCGATCTCTTCGTCGAGGCCCGCAAGTCCGCTCCGGCGATCATCTTCGTCGACGAGTTGGATGCGATCGGCCGGCGGCGCGGCGCTGGAAATATGCTCGGCGGCAACGACGAGCGCGAGCAGACGCTCAACCAACTGCTGATCGAGATGGATGGCTTCGACTCGCGCGAGGCGGTGATCGTGCTGGCCGCCACCAACCGCGCCGATGTGCTCGATCCGGCGCTGCTGCGCCCCGGGCGCTTCGACCGCCGGGTTGCCGTGCAGCCGCCCGACCGCGCCGGGCGCGCTGAGATCCTCAAGGTCCATACCCGCGGCGTGCCGCTCGCACCAGGGACCGACCTGAATGCGATCGCCGCCGAGACTCCCGGCCTGGTTGGTGCCGACCTGCGCAATCTGGTCAACGAGGCCGCACTGCTGGCGGCCCGCAAGAGCAAAACGGCCGTCTCGATGGAGGATTTCACGGAGGCGCTTGAGAAAATTGCGCTGGGCGCCGAGCGCAAACTGACGCTGAACCCCGAAGAACGCCGGCGTGTGGCGTTCCACGAGGCCGGCCACGCGCTGCTGGGGCTGCTCCAGCCCGAGGGCGACCCGGTCCGCCGGGTAACGGTGGTGCCGCGCGGCCAGGCCCTGGGTGTGACGCTCTCGGTGCCCGAGGACGATCGCTACAACTATGGCGAGCCCTACCTGCGGGCGCGGATCGTCAGTGCGCTGGGCGGCCGCGCGGCCGAGCAGGTGATCTATGGCGCTGTCACGACCGGCGCGGAGAACGATCTCAAGCAGGTGACCGAGCTCGCGCGCGCGATGGTCACGCGCTGGGGCATGAGCCCGGAGGTCGGTCTGCTGGCGCTCGATGGGCGCGAAGACGGGAGCTTCCTAGAGAGCGGCCTGGTGCCGGGCGCGCCGCGCCCGTACAGCGAGCAGACCGCCCAGGCGATCGACCGGGCGACCCGCCGGATCGTCGACGAATGTTATGCCAAAGCGGTCGACCTGCTGACCCGCGAGCGCGCGCGGCTGGAAGCGCTGACCGAGGCGCTTCTTCGCGAGGAGTCGCTCGACGAGGCGCAGATGCGCGCGGCCACGGGCCTCGAAGATCGGCCGGTCCCCGAAAACGCGATCGCCGCGAACCGCTGATCGGCGCATCGAGCGCCTCGCGTGGCTCGGATAGGACGATTGCTGCCGGTGCGCCGCGGTGACCGAAGTAAAGCCCGATCGCTGCACTCGCGCGCCTGTGTTGGCACGGAATCAGAATATCATGGCGCTCAGTTGGCCTGGTCGGGCGAGAGCAACGCCAACAACCCGCGCACGTGCTGAACGAATTCGCCGGGGCGGAGGATTGTAACAGACGGATGGCCAGGTTGAAAATGCCGCCTGTTGAACGTCACGAGCCATGGGCACGCCTCGCGCACGGCGGCGGCGAGGATCGGCAGATCCTTTGGATCGGCTTGGCCCTGATGTGCGGCGAGATCGGCGGGGGCAGGATTGTCGACAACACGCAGACAGCGGCTGACAATCATACGGAATGCTGGCAACGCGCCCGGCAGATAGCCTGCAAGGTTGCGCTCGGCTTCGGCGATGACTTGCTGAGAGACAACGGCGTCAATCAGCGTGATCTCGGCCATCCGCAGGACGACCAGGCTCGCACCATGCTCCGATGGCGAGGCCGCGCCGGCGAATAACACATCGGCGTCGACGAATACACGCGGCTTACGTGTCGTCGTCATAGTGTTCGCGGTGGTAGCGCTCGCGCTGCTCACGCAGCGTGCGTAGCAAGTCCTCGGTTGTCAAGCCGGCTTCACGGCGCGCGCGCTCGATCTCACGCGCCAGCTCGGGCACCATCGGTACCATAGGCGTCAAGACGAACATACCATCAAGATCCACCAGGCGAAATGTATCGCCCGGCTGAATACCATATTTCTCGCGAATCTCAGCCGGAAGCGTTAGCACCCCTCGTTCGCGCACCTGGATTGTTGCATCCATACAGCAGCCTTTCAGTAGATGCGGAAATTCTGCTGACATTATATCGCGTCGGACCTACAAAGGCAAGAGACTTTATTAGTAAGCAGCATCCCAAACGATTGAGAGTTTCAGAAGAAGAAACAACCGCTGCTACCGGCGCGCGGCTGCTTGCGCCTCAGCGCGCCTTGTTGCGAGGAGAGAGCACTTCAAGCGTTATCACCAGTTCGCGGCTCCTGCGGTCGTGGATCGATACGTAGCGGTCGCGCACTTCCAGCGGTGGAATGAGCGTGATAGTCGAGGGCGGCGTGGCTGTGGTGGTATCGGTCTCCTGCTTCGATCGAGAAGGGGTACACAGCCGATATCAATGTGTTCGCGCGTTGGCGGCTACTCAGGTTCTCACGTCTTGCGCCATACCATTCTTGGTAGCGGTAGCAGCACCTGCGCGTATTTTAGCACACCGATCAGGAGATTGCCCATGCAAATGTCATTTCAATCAGGAGGCTCTACTGGCTGGTCCGACGAGCGTCTGATCTTCGGCGAGGCGAAGAAGCTGCTCGGCGTCAGCAAGGCGACATCGGAGCGCTGAGTAGGGCAGGGCGAGGTCGCGCCGCTGGAGGATATGAATGGGGCAAAGTCGAGCTATGGATGACCTGCACACTGTCACCTAAATCCTGCTGTTATCAGTGATTCTACTTCTGCAACCTGAACTTTTCGCCCACTATAGGGCTCAATCAGAGTTTGTGCATCAGCATAGACACGTGGTGATTTGAATAAGACATATAAGGCCCATAGATGTGGCGGAGACATGTAGCTTTCGCCAGCGTGACGGCGTAGACTTTGACGGACAAGCGGATAGTAAACACTGCTCATGGCTGGGAAGAGATGATGTTCCACATGGTGGCTGAAGTGGAAATGTACCATATCGAAGATTTTGTGGGTCGTCACACTCATCGTAGTTCCAAGAGTGTCACGGGTCTCAGTCAATGGGCGCAGCATGTGGTTTGTCACGATGTAGGATAGGGTGACGAAATTTGCCATGAGCATTGGCAAAATGACGGCAAAAAGAGCGCCCCGTGGTCCAGCCAAAAGACATATCACTATCCAGAAGGTAGCCAAGCAGGCGCTGTCGAGGATAGCTCGTTTGGGCTGGAGTCGCTCAAAGCCAGGCATCGTTCTAGAGCTGAACCATAATACCTCCTGGGATTGCAAGGTAAAAAAGCAGAACAAATACAGTGCACTCAGCCAGTGTCCTGAGCCAGGCGCAAACTTGAAAGCAAATCGAGCCAGGGGTGGCAGATGATAGAATTCCTCAAGAGTGCCAAAGTGGTCCGGGTCACGGCTTGCGATATTGGTATGAGCGTGATGCGTCTGATGATGCCAAACACGCCAGAGATGTGGCGATAGGCAAAAAATCGCCCCCGTGAGGTATAGGAGCAAGTCTTGCAGCCGATGAGAACGGATAGTTGCACCATGTCCTATCTCGTGGCCTAAGAACATCAAACTACCATAGAGACTGCCGATTAGCAGCGAGGCGAAGAGCGCTAAGTACCAAGGAAGTGGAAGTAGCACGAGCATAATGCTCCCTGCGGCTATCGTTCCTATCAGAGGAATCACTAATAATGCTCGTAGAGGATGGTTAACAAAGGCATCTGCGGGTAGGTCAGTTCGGATTTTGGCTATGATAGCACGTTCGCGATCGATATCATCTGTTACATCTAGGACGTGACGACGCGTCGCTTGGCGGTTGCGTGGTTCCATGAACAACACTCCTCTTCGGTAAGAATCTCATGCTGGACCTTCATGTGCTTCTATGCTATGGGGTAACCATCATATATCAGGCCAACGACAGCAGCAGAAGCTCGGCAAATCGGTTTTAGAACAATGGAGTGATGGGCAGCTGTTTGCTTAGGAACAGGACAGGATCGCCCAGTTCCATCGCCGTGATTGGGTGTGACCGGAGCCTGTTTCAAAGCAACGGGTCGGTACAGAACCGCCGCGTAACCGGCGATGATGGCTTAACGCATAAACTCGCGGATGGCGCCCAGCATTGATTCTTCGCCCACGTCATCAATGCGTTGCTTGGGTGAGCCCGATTCGTATAAAAAGGCTGTGTCACCCATTGCCGACAGGGCCACGATTTTGAGTAGCGGATACGCCGCCAGCAACGAGCTGCCTATTCCTGGCTCCCGATCCGAATCGCCTGTCGTGGTGATGACCACCTCCGCTTCGGTTGCCCTGAGAGCAAGCAAAAGCCCGATCGGGTCAATCAGTTCGCTAACCACTTCCATATCCGGCTGTCGCTCAACGGCATGCCTAACCACCTCCGATAACATTCGTGGCCGGATCGCTAACACCACTTTAATTTTGCGCATGAAGGTCCTCTGCTTGGGGAGAGTATAGGCGAGTCAACGCAGGAAGACCATAGACCCCAGGGTTCAAAAAGGGTCTATAAGCAGGACTAGTCCAATCATGGACCTGATCAGGTCTTGTGAGAGAAAAGTACTGATACTTTCGGAACGAAAGCCTTAGTACTAGTTTGCGGTGCAAAACCTTTCCTAATCAGGTAAAACCGGTATGAGCTGTCAAGAGTTTCTTACGGTCGACCAGCGCCTGAGCGATGGAGCGCAGGTTGTGGGTGATGACGCCCCAGCCGACCCAGCGCT
>WNGA01002573.1_pt1 | contig 56452 bp, 45 predicted proteins | sample 5400061 | NCBI WGS metagenome assembly WNGA01 (sample SAMN13153366, study PRJNA577476) | soil metagenome | isolation source: 100 cm soil or saprolite under grassland replicate 2 | place: USA:California | collected 2016-06-15
ACTGGAGGACCGAGGAGGTCCGGGTCGCGATGGCATTGAACGGCGGCGTCAGCCTCGCCGTGTGGATGGGTGGGTGCGCGGTCGAGCTCGACTGTGCGCGCCGTGCCCATCTCGGCCCGGAAAGCCTTGCTCCAGCCGGGAAACCAGCGAACGAGCCTCCCGACCGATCGGTCTACGCCGCGATCTGCCTCGCGTTCGACCGGCAGCTCGTCGTCGACCTGATGAGCGGCGCCAGTGCGGGCGGCATCAACGGCGCGCTGCTCGCCGCCGCAATCCACGGGAACACACGACTTCATCCCGACTTTGTGCGCGAGCGATGGCTCGACCTCGGCGACTTCTCGAATCTCCTCCACAAGACGAGCAACGCAGAGCCGCGGTCGCTGATGCAGGGCCAGCTCTTCCACAACGCCATGGAGAAAGCGTTCAAGGCGCTGCTCCAAGAGCCGGGCGCGGAGAGCGCCGATCTCGTGGCCCTCCCTGCAAATCAGACCGCGATTGAGCCCCTGGACGCGAAGCTCGACGTGACGGCGACCAACGTCTTCGGCGAGGAGCGGCGCTACGCCGACCGGTGGGGCCAGCAGCTCGTCGCACGCCAGTATCGCGCGCGCTTCAAGTTCCGCAAGCCCGCCGACTTCACCTGGGACAGCCTCGCGCAGGCCGCGCGCTCGTCCGCCTCGTTCCCCATCGCCTTCGAGCCCTGGAAGGTGACCGGAGCCGAGCCGCTGCAGCTCGCCGGCTTTCCGTTCGAGCGCTACGCGATCGACGGCGGACTGCTCGACAACGCGCCGGTCCGGGCCGTCCTGCAGCTGATCCCGGAGCGGCCCGCGGCCCGGCAGGTGCAGCGATTCGTGTGCTACGTGAACGCCGACCCGCCGCTGCCGGAGAAGGGACCCACCTACATCCCGAAGGAACCGACCATTCAGGACGTCATCGGATACGTGATTAATCTCCCGCGGCAGGCGCCCTTCGTCGACGAGCTCGATGCGATCCAGCACGCAGTTCGGCGCAGCAGATTCGCAACCGAGACCCGAAAGGCGCTGATCGCGGTCGACATCGATTCACTGTCCGCGACGGCGCAAACGCTGCTCACGCCGTACAGGCGGCGGCGGAGGGTACTCGCCCTCGAGGATTTCCTCGACGACCCGGCCGCTGTCGATGCCGCTTCCCGGCACGTGGAGGCCGCCGACTCCGAACTGCCGTGGATTCCGACTGGTCTCGAGCCGCCGGCGACGTCCGCGGAGTGGAGGTGGGGCATCCGGGTCGCCATGCGCATCATGCATCTGGTCCTCGACCTGATCCGCGAAGCCTTCGCCGGAGCGGCGCCGAACCCGATGGAGCGCGAGGGCGTACTCGCGGCCAGAGCCGAAATCGAAGCGCTGCTCGCTGGTCTACAGGCGCAGCTCGACGCGATGTCGGCTGACCCCGTGATCCGAGCCGCCGTCGGGAAGCTCGCGTCGGAATCGGACATCTCCGCCGAGCTCGCCGCCCTTCAGGAGCAAGCGACCGATTTCATCGGCCCGACCTTCGAAGCCGTCAGAAGCGCGGCCGCAGTCGCGCTCGGGATCTCCCAGCAGCTTGGCGACCTCGAGCCCGGCAAGGCGGTTGCAGAAGCACTCTTCGGGCCGACGTGGGCAGGCGCAACGAAGCTGACCGCGGAGATGTTCGCCTTCTTCCTCCGGCGAACCCTCGCGATGGAAGTGGTGCGCCGGGCCTTCTTCACAGAGGAAGCGGTCGAGACGGGCCAGGAGCTCCACTTCGCGCAGCTGACGCCGTTCGCGCCCTCGCCAATCTTCACACGAACGCCGGTGCAGGAGCCCGGGCCGGACACGCCCGACGAGAAGCTGACCGGCACCAAGCTCTCTCACTTCTCGGGCTTCTACCGGTATTCCTGGCGGGCCAACGACTTCATGTGGGGGCGACTCGATGCTGCGGCGCGAATCGTCCAGCTGCTCGTCCGGGCAAATCGCGCACAGTGGGTCTCCGACACCGACAACGACCTCCCAGATCCCTGGGCCGTCCTGGCGCAGCAACTCGCCGGGGACGACGCTTCGGCCGAGCAGCTTTGGCTCCTGCACGAGGCGCTCGTGGATGCGCGTGCGCATGGGCCTGATGTCGTTCAAGCTGCCCTGGAGCCGTACGACTTTGCCGAGCAGCCGAGCGCGGGGCAGCTTCGGCCCCACCTGCAGAACGCGCTCGAAGCCGACCTCTCCGAGGGAGCGGGCGGAGTGCTGGCCCGACTCGTCTGCACCCGCGCCGCGCAGCTGGAAATCGTCCGCCAGGAGCTTCCACACGTCGCCGAGCAGTCTCTGAGAGACCGACGACTCGGAACGCTGAGCAAGCCGCTGAAGCTGCCGGAAGAGGGCGGCATCCGAGCCGCGATCGAGAGAGTGCGCGGCGAGAGCCTTCCGGAGAGGCTTGGCCGCGACAGCAAGGACGAGCTGGCCAGCAACCTCGCGGTCAGGACGGTGACCCACGCCGCCTTGGTCGGGGTGGGCGCGATCCGAGCGGCCAAGCTTCCGCTTGCGCAGCTGCTCGGCGTCGTGCGTGCTCCGCTTCTTCCGGCGGCGGGAATGGTGGCGCGCTCATACTGGAACCGGCTCGGCGTCGTCGCCGGGTTCGCCGCGGCGGTCTCGTTCCTTGTCGCCCGCATCCTCACGACCGACCGAACAGAGCACGGCAGGGTCACGCAGCTCTTCTCGATTCCGGCCGCAATCGCGGCGATCGCGCTCCTGGCGATCGTCGGCGTCGTCTTCCTGCCGCTCTTCCGCGCGTGGCGAGGCACGAACAAGTGGCGCCGGGTGCGGGACGGAGCCTGGGGCGTCGCGCTCGCGCTGGGGCCGCTGGCCGCGATCGTGCTCGGCCTTTGGATCGGCAACATCGGGTGGGCGGAGCTCGTCGCTGCTCCCGACGCTGTCCATCCGAACGGAAAGGTCTCCGTGCTCGTGCTGAGCGCCGTGGTCGGCATCCCGCTCCTCCGCGGCGTCGGCCTGCCGCGCGGCTTTCAGAGCAGGCTGAACAAGTACCTCGTCCGGCCCTGGGGAGGTTTTGTCTCGCTCGCGCTGATCGCGGGCGCGTCCGCCTTTCTCATCTACGAGACCGCACCGAAGATCTGGGATGCCTTCAGCGACGGAAGCGGATGGCAGGTCGCAACCGCCATCGCAGCCGCTATCAGCTCTGCCGCCTGCGCTCTGTACGTGACCGTTCGTCGCTGACGACGACCATCCGCGATCATTTCGCGGACTGTGTCGCCCAAACCCATATCGTCCGGCCCGCTTCCAGATCGGATCCGGCACCGGTTTCCGATCTTCGAACGGCTCGCCTACATCAACTCGTGCTCGCAGGGCGCGCTGTCGGACGCCGTGCGCGACTCGTACGAACGGTACCTGGGCGACTGGGAGGAGAAGGGCGCGCCGTGGGAGTACTGGGTCGAGCGCACGGACGCGGCACGGGGCGCGTTTGCCCGCCTCGTCAAGGCAGAGCCGGACGAGATCGCGGTCACGACCTCGCTCTCGGCCGGCGTCAGCGCACTCGCGAGCGGTCTGCGCTACGCGAAGCGCTCGAAGATCGTGACGACCGACCTCGAGTTCCCGACCGTGGGCCAGATCTGGCACGCGCAAGAGTCCCGCGGGGCCCGCGTCGTGCACGTGCCGCTCGACGGCTTCGAGCGGGCGATCGACGACGACACGGCGGTCGTCTCGATCACACACGTCTCGTACCGGACCGGGGAGATGATCGACGTCGAGCGCGTCGTCGAGCTCGCGCACGAGCGCGGGGCGCTGGTGCTGCTGGACGCGTACCAGTCGGCCGGCTCGGTGCCGCTGGACGTGAAGGAGCTGGGCGTCGACCTCCTCTCGGCAGGCACGGTCAAGTACCTGCTGGGCTCGGCCGGTCTCGCCTTCTTCTACTGCCGGCGAGAGCTCTTCGAGCGCGTGTGGCCGACGGCGACAGGCTGGTTCGCCGACCAGGACATCTTCCAGATGGACGCCTGGGACTACTCCCCGTCGCCGACGGCCAGGCGCTTCCAGTCGGGCACACCGCCGATCCCGTCGATCTACGCCGGCATCGCGGGCATCGAGCTCATCGAGGAGATCGGGATCGAGGAGACGCGCGAGCACGTGCTGCACCTGAACGCCCACCTGGTCGCAGGCATCGACGAGCTCGGCGGCACGGTCGTGACGCCGCGCGAGCGTGACCGCCACGGAGCCCTGATCTGCGTGCGCTCGCACGACGTGGAGGAGCTCGTCGCCGCGCTGGGGCGCTGGGGCATCATCACGTCGGAGCGAGACGGCAACCTGCGGGTCTCGGCGCACGCCTACAACTCGCTCGAGGACGTCGACCTCGTCCTCGAAGCGCTCGCCCAGAACCGTCATCTCCTCGCCTCCTAAGCCAGCGCCAGCTGCGCGTCGGCCTGCTCGATCACGGTCGGATCGTGGGTGGCACAGACCACCGCCACGCCGTGCTCGCGCGCGACCCTGGACAGGAGCGCGCCGATCGCGAGAGCGTTCGCGTGGTCGAGCCGCGCAGTCGGCTCGTCGGCGAGCAGGAGCGCCGGCGCCGAGGCCAGGGCACGTGCGATCGCGACCCGCTCCTGCTCACCGGTCGAGAGCTGCGAGACGCGCTGCTCCGCGAGCTGCTCGAGCCCCACGGCCGCGAGCGCCTCGTGCGCACGCTCCGAACGCTCAGCCTCGTCGAGCTCGCGCAGTCCGAGAAACTCGGCGCGTTGACCGCGGTCGAGCTCGGCGAGTGGCGTGCCGAGAACGACGACCTCACCCGCATCCGTCAGGTCGAGACCGGCGAGCAGGTTGAGGAGCGTCGTCTTGCCGGAGCCGGAGGGGCCCGTGACGACGGTGAGCCTGCCCGAGTAGATCGAAGCCGTCAGCCCTGAGAAGACGAGCCGCTCGTTCCGGCCGGTGCCGTGGCTCTTCCGGACGCCGCGAAGCTCGACGGCGACGCCGCGCGGGCCGGCCGCGGGCCCATCGTCCGTGGGCGGCGGCGGGGGCAAGGCCGTCGCGGAGCCGTCCTCGGTCGACTCGACTACGATCGCTTCCCGTTCCAGCCTCGCCCGCGCTCGCGACGAGATACCACTTCGCCGGAGCAGCTCCTCCGGGAGCCTCAGCCAGCCGCCGCGGGCGACGACGATCTCTTCGGTCTCCGGCTGCCGCCGCGCGCTTTCCGCGCTCACGCGCCCGTCGCGGATGTGCACGATCCGGTCCGCGATCGAGGCTGAGCTCGGGTCGTGGCTGACGAGCACGACGGTCGTCTCCTCGGCGCGGGCGAGCTCGCCGATCAGCTCGTAGACGACCGCCGCGTTCTCGGCGTCGAGCTCGCCGGTCGGCTCGTCTGCCAGCAACAGGGGCGGCCGATGGGCGAGTGCCGCGCAGAGCGCGACGCGCTGCTGCTCGCCGCCGGAGAGCTCGCGCGGGTAGGCATCGGCACGTTCGGCCAAGCCGACCTGGCCCAAGAGCTCGCTTGCGCGCCGGCGCCGCGACCGGGGGGGCGCGCCGGCGAGCGCCAACCGCAGCGACACCAGCTCGGAGGCGGTCAGCTCGGGGGCAAGCGCCTGCGCGTAGCGCTGGTCGGCGTAGCCGAGCCGCCCGGTTCGATAGCGGTCGAGACGCCGGCCGCGCAGGCGGCGCAGATCGACGCCGAAGACGCGTACCTGTCCCGCCGAAGGGGGGTCCAGCCCCGCGAGGATCCTGAGCAGCGTCGTCTTGCCCGAGCCACTCGGACCGAGCACCACGACGATCTCTCCCGGGTGCACGGTGACGCTGAGGCCCTGGAGCGCGGCGGCGGTGCCCTCCTCCGTCGCGTAGACGCGGAAGACGTCCTCGACCTCGACCGCGGGCGTCACGTCGCCTCCGGGGAGCTGACCGCCGTGCGGTCCCGAAAGGCAGCTCGCGTCTGCAGACCGCAGGCGACGAGCGCGAGTGCGACGAAGATGCCGAGCGACAGGAAGAGCGCGACCCACCCGGGCTCGAGCACGAGCGGCGGCACGGGGTCGGTCGAGTTCGCGCTCACTGCGAGCGCCTCGACCACCGCCAGCGTCAACGCACCGCCGATCGCGAGCCCGCCCACGAGGCCGGCGAGGAGAACTGCGAGAGCACGCAGTCGCAGATGGCGCCGGAGCCCCGCCGGACCCAACCCTTGCGTCTCGAGATCGAAGAGCTCACCGGCTTCGTCGCGGAGATCGACCGAGATCGTCAGCGCGAGCCCGACGAGGGAGAGCGCGAGCGCCGCCGCAGCGGCGGCGGCGAGGACGAGGAGGAAGCCGCGGGCAAGCGGGTCGTCCCGCAGCTCCGCCTCGCGCGCGCGCCGCGAGCTGACGCGAACAGGGGCCGGGGCCGTGTCGGCAAGACGCGCCCCGAGACCAGGCCCTCCCGCGACCCAGGCCTCGTCGGCGAGCGCCGAGCCCGGAACCGCCGCATTGAGGGCGGTCTCGAGCCGCGACCGGTCGGCGACCACGAAATCTCCCGACAAGGACGGGAAGAGCCGCGCGGTGGCCGCGATTCGCACGTTCACCGATGCCGTGCCCACGTAAAGCGGCAGCACGCCGTTTGCGCCCGCAGCGCGCGCGAGCGACTTGGAGGCGAGCACGGGGATCGGGGAGCCGTCCGTGGGCTGACGAGGACGGAGGCGAAAGAGTTGCTGCTGTGTGAGCAGGTAGCGGACGCGCAGCTCGTTTGCGGCCGGTGACCCGGTCCGCGCCCCACCCTGCGAGCCGACCCAGTCGCGGTAGTCGACCGCTAGTCGGCGAATCCCGTTCCGCCCGGTCGCGCGCGGCGTGCCGAGTATGAGGACGCCTGCTCGAAAGACGTCGAGCGGAGGAGCGGTGCCCGTCGCCCGGTGCGCGGCGGTGAACGCTTCGGCGCTCGTGAACTCGACGGGCATCCCGACGATCAGCCCTCCTCTGGCGGCAGCGGGCAGCCGGGCACGCGCGAGTGTCGGCCGCCCCGTCGGCGGTTCGCCGAGATCGACGACGAGAAAGCCGCCGTGCTTCGTCCGGATGTTCACGGAGAGCTTGATCGGATCACCACGGACGGTGACCGGTAGCTCGAGAGCGTGCGCGTCGGCCGGGAGGGCGATCCCGCGCAAACTCACCGGGGGACCGCCGATGCGGCTTGCGAGCTCTCCGCGCGAGAGGGCGGCGAAGTCGTCTCGCCAGCGAAGCCGCGGCAGCGCGCCTGCGGGGAGACCGAGCAGGGTGACGGCGCGACGCTCGAGCGACGGCGCTTCCCCGGCTCGGCGAACGACGGGAACGGCGCCGAAGCGGGCGGCGTAGGCATCCCCGATCGGCGTGCCCTGCGCCCGGACGTCGAAGTCGAGCGGGTTCTCGAACGATGCGTGGTCTGCCTGGTTGCGGAGCAGCGTCGAGCGATAGGCCGTAGCGAAGACGGCGAGACCGATGCTGACGCCGACGACGACGACGGCCGTGGTCGCTGTCCCAGGTGCCCGTGCCAGCGAGAGGAGCGCAAGCCTGGACGAAGGCGAACGGTGCGGCGCAAGCCGCTCCACAAGACGAAGCGCGGGTACCAGGAGGCGCGCCAGGGCGACTGCCGCAGCGAGCGCGATCAGGGCGGGCAGGAGCAGGAGCACGAAGCCGGTCCCGTCGCTGGAGGCGAGCGACCGGGCATCGCCGGCGCCGGCTGCATACGCGACGAGCACCGCGGTGAGGGCGCCCGCGCCGGCCACATCCGCGACGGAGATCGTTCGCGCCCCGATCGGGATCGTCTGCACGCGGGCACCGAGATAGAGAACGAGGATTCCGGCGCCGGCGACCGCGAGCAACAACGCCGCGGCACGGGGCGAGGCGACGGAGCGGCCGATGAGCGCGCCTGCGGGTGTATCGGTGACCTCGGCGAGGACGAGCGTAGCGGCGACCCCGAGGAGCCAGCCGAGCACCGTCGCGGGCACGACCACGACGGCCGCCTCGGCGAGCGCGCTCAGTCGAATCTGCCAGCGGCCGGCGCCGAACCATTCGAGCCGCCGTGCCGTCGCGCGCGCACCCGTGCGCAGCCGCGATCCCGCGAGCAGGACGAACGCGAGCAGCATGACGACCGCCTCCCCACCGACCAGGAGTAGGCGCCGTCCCGCGATCCTGGACTTTGCCCCCGCGTCTGCGAGCGCGTCGGTGGGCGCCGCCAGGTCGAAGCGAGAGGAGCGAGCCTGGAGGATCGTCCGAGCACGGACGAGCCGGGCCTGAAAATCGTCGAGCTCCCAAGCCCGGACCTCGCCCGGGCGGATCGGCGCGAGCCACCCGTACGTTCGCAAGGAGAACCCCAGCTCGGGTAGGCGCGATGTTGCTTCGACTCCTTCGGCCAGCCGAAGCCGACCTCCCGGCACCGCACCGACGAAGAAGGCACGCGCCGGTCCGGCGAGGAGGGAGCCGCGGTCACGAGCAACGAGCCCCGGGACGGCGGACACGGAGCTTCCCGGTCCGATTGCGACCACCTCGCAGCGAGCAGGCCGACAGGGTTGCGGGACCCTGCCTGAGCGCAGGTCGACGACCCGCGCGACGCCATCGACCGCGCCGAGGCGGACGAGCGTCTTCCCGAGCCACGTCTCGCGATAGAGCATCACAGCGGTCGGCGGCTGCGTGCCGACCCGTGCGGTCGCCGTCCGCACCTGCCGGTCTAGGGCAACCCAGCGGTCGCCCGGGCGGTGGCTCACCCCGACCCAGGTCACCCGGACGGCCCGCTCCCCCGGCGGGAGCTTCGCGATCGCGCGCGCGAGGGCGCGATCCTGCACGACTAAGCTCGCGGCCGAGACCGTCGCCAGGGCGCAGGCCGCCAGCGCGATCCCGGCTCCGGCCAGGACGAAAGCGGTTGGACGCGCAGCCACGCGGCGCAGCCCGAGCGCGATCGGAAGCAGGAGGCGACGCGGCCAGGCGAGGGCGTTCCTTTGCAACACCGGTAAAATATTGTTACAGGTGTCGAAGCAGCCGCGCTACGACTTACCGAAGGCCGCTCCGCCGCCGCTCCGGCTCGTCCAGTTGTTCGTCAACACGGTCGACCTCGAGCACGGCCGCGAGTGGCTCGCCGATCCCGGCGCGCTGGCCGCCTGGGCCCGGGAGCAGCGGCTGGTGCCGGCCGCGACCCGGTTCAGCCGGAAAGATCTCGGCCGAGCGCTCGAACTGCGCGAGGCCCTGCGTGCGCTCTTGCGCGCAAACGGCGACTTGAAGGAGGAGGAAGCCGCGCATGAGATCCTCGCCAAGGCCGCGGCCCGAGCGCGCCTGACGGTCGTCTTCGAGCGCGGAAGCCCGCCCGAGCTCGAGCCACGGGCGGGCGGAATCGACAGACTCTGCGGGCGACTCGTCAGCGTCGCGGTCGGTGCGATGCTGGACGGCTCCTGGGGGCGCCTGAAGGCTTGCAGGAACTGCCGGTGGGCCTTCTTCGACGAGTCGAAGAACCGCTCGGCCCGCTGGTGCTCGATGCAGCTCTGTGGCAACCGCCTGAAGACCCGTGCCTACCGGCGGCGAAAGCGCGGCGCCCGCCGTCGTGTCAAGCGTTCAGTTCCAGGGTAGGGCCGCGCGAGCCGACCAGTAGGCCTCGGGATCTTCGACGAGGTCGTCGTGCCTCCCGTCGTATTTCGCCTCGAGCGCGCGCAGGTTGCTCTCGAGGTGCTCGACGGTCACTGCCCCGCTGAGGACGACGTCTGCCCAGGGCTGCGCGAGCACAGCGGCGATCGCGACCGAGTCCGGAACGGTTCCGATCAGCCGTCCGTTGGCCAGGGCCTCCTTGACGATCACGCCCAGGCCGGCCTCGTGCGCGGCAGCGAGCGCCGTGCCGGCCGAACGCTCGAGGAGATTCCACGTCGCCTGGACGCTGTCGAAGCCGCCGACCTCGAGCGCGCGCTCGATCGTCTCGCGCTGCCGGGGCCCGCTGGCCGTGAAGCCGATCGCCAACCCCTGCTCGCGGAGTCCGGTGAGCTCGTCACGGACCGCGGCGTCGTCGAGGACGCCGCTCTCGAGGGTGGCGGAATGGATCTGGTAGAGCGCGAGGTGATCGCCGAGCAGCGCACGGCTCTCGGCGGACTGCCGGCGGAGGTTGGCGGCGGAGAGGTCCTTCACCTCGTGGCGATCGGCCTCGACGTGCCAGTCGGCCGTATAGACGTAGCCCCACTTCGAGCCGACGGTAACAGCGCCCGGCGGGACGGCGCGTGCGTCGAGCCAGGAGGCGAGGAAATCCTCGGCGCGGCCGTAGGAGCGCGCCGCGTCGAGGTAACGCACGCCGGCGGCATAGGCGGCATCGAGCACCTCGTGGGTCCTGCGCTCGAGCGCCTCAACGTTCGTCTCCCCCGCGAGGTCGCGGCCGTGCCCGAGATTGATGTAGCCCGGTCGCCCGAGCGCCGCGAGCCCGAGCCCGATGGGGCTGACGCGGAGCCCGGTCCGGCCGAGGGTTCGCTCGTCGTCCATCACGGACCTCCCCGTGTCGGCTCGCACTCGCTGCCCGCGATCACCAGCTGCCAAGAGGAGGTCTCACCCTAGGCATTTCGGCTCAATAGTCCTAGGCCGCGACGCCGCTGAACTGCGGAATGATCTCCTTGCCGTAGGCGGCGAGAGTCTCGTCCTGGCCCTGCGTCATCAGGTAGATGTTGAACTGGTCGACGCCGATCGACTCGAGCTCCTTCAGCTTCTCGGTCGCCTGTTCGGCCGTCCCGAGCACGCAGAAGCGGTCGCAGATCTCGTCGGTGACGAACTCGCCGTGCTTCGCGCCGACGCGGCTGTGCTCCTTGTAGTCGTAGAACTTCCGCGCCTTCACGTAGTCAGTCAGCGCCGCCGGGATCTCGGAGTCGAAGCCGTAGCGCTCGATCAGGTCCATGACGTGGTTCGAGACCATCGCCGGGAACCAGCGCACCTGCTCGCGGGCGTCGGCGATGTCGGAGCCGATGTGGCTCGGCGCGCAGACGATGCACTCGAGCGCATCGGGGTCACGGCCCTCCTCGGTGGCAGCCGTTCGGGCAGTCTCCATGATCCACTGGATGATCTGCGGGTCGGCGAGCTGGATGATGACGCCGTCGCCGACGCGGCCTGCGACCCCGAGCGCACGCGGCCCGTAGCCGGCGACGTGCATCGGGATCTCGGGCAGTCCGCGCGCCCATTCGAGGGTCAGCTCCTTCTCGTTCCACGCGACGGGCCGGCCGTTCATCAGGTCCTTCATCATCCGCAGGCGCCGCTCGAACTCGGCGACCTTCACCGGCTTCAGGCCGACGACGCGCCGCGACGAGTCGCCCCGGCCGATTCCCATCACCATCCGGCCCTGCGAGACGTCCTGCATGGTCGCGTACCAGCTCGCGGTGATCGTCGGGTCGCGGATGCCCGGGTTCGTGACGCAGTGCCCGAGCTTGAGGGTCTTCGTAGCTCCAGCCGCCAGAGGCAACAGCGCGTAGGACTCCTGCCAGAGGATGTGCGAGTCGTACGTCCACCCGTACTCGAAACCTTGCTCCTCGGCGCGCTGAAAGAGCTCGATCAGCTGCCCATACGGCGGGTCCGGCATAACCGTGACTCCGAAGCTGAGCATCTTGTGCGAGCTTAACCGTCAGTCAGGTCTTGTAGGCGCGCGCCTAGCCGCGCCGCATGATCCGCGGCGGCGGGCAGGTTCCCCGCGTCGGTCGCCGACCGGAGCGCTCGAAGTCGAGAGTTGATCTCGCTACGCGCGGCCGGTTCGAGGGTATGGGCGATCCGGTCGCGTATCCACTCCAGCACCGCCACATCGCCGGTCACCCCGGCCAGATCCTTGGCGGCTGCATCAACACGGAGCTGCTGCGTCCAGAGGTGAAAGCGAACCGCGTCGATCTCCGCGGGGGGCCGGTAACGAAGCTGAAGGTCGAAGACCGACTGCGCGACGTCGATCGCCTTCTGGACAGCGTGCCCGGGCTTCTCGGCCTTGACTCCGCGGGTCAGCGCGGCCAGAGACTTGCTCAGCCGAGCAGCAACCATCGGTGGCGGGTTGCCGGCGTGCAGCTTCGTCCAAGCCGCGTTCATGCGCTCGAGCGTCGCTGCCGCGCCCTCCCAGTCCCCGATGCGGGCCGATTCGAGGATCCCCTCGGCGCTCGCCGACAGGGATGCGAGCGCAGTCGGCATCGGTCCGGGGAGGGCGTCCGTGGGAACGGCAAGAGCGAGGGCCTCGAGGTCCCCGCCGCCCGCGGTCCTGAACTCACCATAACCGGGCGCAAAGAGCTTGTCCTCGGTCGTCCCATCGGAGTGCAGCTCGGAGGCGACCATTTCGCCCTCCACTGGGCCACGCGGCCCGGCCACGGTCTTGCCGACGGTCTTGCCGTTACCTCCTCGAAGATGATCCCGGGCGCATTCTCTGTGCGGTACACCTCGCCCACCTTGGGATCGAGCGGGCATGATCATTGCGGCCGGGCCTTCGCGGCCGGCCAGCCAGGTGCCCTCTGTGAAGGCGATCGCGCCGTTCCGGTAGTCGAAGACGTCCTCCCCGAGGTACCAGACCGATCCGTCGTCGGCCTGCGCGTACCGATCGAGCGCGACTTCGTCGAGGCGGCCGTCCAGGTAGGCCATGTATTGGGAGACCAGCACAGGGATCTGGTCGCCGTTCCAGGTCACCGTTCTTGTGCCGGGCAGGAGCGTCGTCTCCGTCCGGAACGGCTTGCCGTCGACGTGGCCGAGCAGGAGCGCGGACTGGAGGCGGCTGATCGGGAAGAGCGGGTTCGTGATCTTGGCCGAGTCCGAGAACGAGGGCCTCGTCAGATCGACTCGTTTGCTCGCCGGTGCGCAGCCGCCGCCGGTGTAGGTACCGCAGGCGGTGGATGTGAATGGAGTCGAGGCCGACTTGCTCGAAGACGTGTTCCCGCTGTCGCACGCGCTCAGTGCGAGAGCCGCGGACAGACAGAGGCCGAGCAGGACGGTACGCATCTAACAGAGCCTAGGCGGAGCTGGATGAGAGGCACGTGAAAGGCACATACTCCCGATGTGATCCGGACTCTTGCCCTGCTGCTAGGCGCCGCAGCCGTGGTGGCGGCGATCGACCTCTCCCACAAAGCGCTGGCCGTTTCCGAGCGAGGCGGCGCCGTGCTCGCCCACGACCGCTCGGCGCCTTATGTCGCGGGGCTCGCGGCAGCGACGCTCGCCTGGGCCGGCGCGATCGCACTCGTGCGGTCGGCCTCGATCGCGCTTGCCGGCGGCCTGGTGCTGGGCGGTGCGATCGGAAACCTGGCGTCGTTCGCGCTCTGGCCCTCGCTCCCGGGTGTGCCCGATCCGCTCGTCGCCGGGGGGATCGCGTTCAACCTGGCCGACGTCTCCGCGCTGCTCGGGCTCGTGCTCCTCGTTCCGGCAATCGTCGTCTTCGCCGCGCGCAACCGCGAGCGACTCTTCGAGCCCATCTAGACGCCGAACAGGCTCTGTACATACCGCTTGAAGTGCCCGAGCTGCTCCTCGACGATCTCGGGCCGCTCGTGGGCCCGGGCGAGGATCAACGCGCCCTCGAAGATTGCGATGAAGTGGTACGCGAGGCTTCTGGAATCCACGCTCGCCTTCGGCGCATGCAGAGTCTTCGCCTCCTCGACAAGGGCCGCGAGACCGTCGGCCCACTCGATGAATGCCTCCTCGCAGCGGGCGCGGAGCACCGGCTGCGACTGCCAGAGCTCCTGGGAGAAGATGCCCACGAGGCAACCGCAGGGACCCGCCTTGAGCTGCTCGACCGTGAAATCGACATAGCCGTAGAGGCGGTTAATCGGGTCGGCCTCCTCCCAGAACGGAGCGGCGCCGAACGCGGCGTTGCCGTTAGCGACCCATTGGTCGAGGACGGCCTTGCCCATCGCCTCCTTCCCTTTGAAGTAGTGGAAGAACGCTCCTTTGGTGAGGTCCGCCCGCTCGCAGACCTCGGCGACGGTCGTGTCGGCGAACCCCTTCTCGACAGAGAGACCGATGGCGGCGTCGAGCAGGCGCTCTCGCGCGGCCGGATCAGCCACGCTCGCGTTCCGCGAACTGCTTCAGCCCGGCCAGGACCGCCCGCTGAACCTGATGAAACTTGCGCTTGACCATCGGCATCATCAGCCCGATGAGCGGGTTCCTGGGCCTGAAGACGCTGTGCGCGGTGACGCGCGTCCGGTCTGACCCGTCCGGCTCGAGGACGAACCCGGCAGTCCAGTCCGAGACCATCCGCAAGAACCCGCTCGAGTCCTTGTCGATCCGCCACAGGATCGTCTTGCCCTGGTCGTAGGTCGTGCAGAGCTCCTCGGTCTCGGCGGCTTTCTTGCCAAGTAGGACCTGGCAGCGGCGCGTCGACCCAAGCGCGTGCGCCCCGTCGATCGACGTCACGAACGGGTGCCAGTCAGCGTGCCGGACCGGATCGTCGATCGCCCGCCAGACCTCCTCCGGACTCGCGTCCGCCACGATCTCGTCCTGAATCTCGACTCGTCTCATCGCTGTCTCCCTCTGTCGCTCGTGGATAGAAGGTGTCATACCAACCAGTTGGTATGAAGTCAAGTTGTGTCGGGATGCCACGCGGCAGGCACCTCTTCCTAGCCCTGCCAGGTCGGGAGCTCGAGAGCTCGCTCGTACGCGGCTCGGTCGTGCACCGGCTCGCCGTGCGAGACGATGACATGCTCGAAGGGCAGGTCGAGCAGCGCCCCCAGCGCAGGGAGCACGCGCTCTTCGTGCCACGGGGTCGACCAGACGAGGAGCTCGCCCTCGGGGGCAGTCAGCGCGTCGGCGAAGACGAGCGCACGCTGCTCCGGCAGCCAGAGCGGCGTCTCGTTGCGGCCCCGTCCGTCGTAGAGGGCGACGAGGCCGCCCGGAAGCTCGGCGCCGGGCTCGATCCCTTCGAGCTCGGTCTCCGGAATGTTGGTGCGCCAGAAGAGATTGGGGCCGAACGCGCGAACGCCGTAGCGGCCGACGAAGTGGTCGACATCGCGGACGTGATCCGGTTTGAGGACGACGGCGAGTGTCGGCGGACACGCGTCGAGCCGAGCCCAGATCTCGCCGGCGTCGTCCGGAGGCGCGAGCGGGTCGAGGACGGCGATCTCCCCGCCCGATTCGACGCACGTCGAAGTCACGGTCTGTGGCCAGTCGAGCCGAGGGTTCCAGTCCGGATGCTCGACGCGCCAGAGCCAAAGACCCGGCGCCACGTCCCGAAGCTCGTGTGTCAAGGCTCGCGCTGACAAACCCGCGACATTGTTTCACCGTCGCGATTGAGCGACGGACGCATAACGTAGTGGGGTAACCACTGAGGAGGAGCCGTCATGGAAAGCACACGCACTGAAAGCGACCGGATTCCGCTGATGCTGATTCACGGAGCCTGGCTCGCAGCGAACAGCTGGGAGAACTTCGCGCAGTACTTCGAGAGCCGCAACTTCGCCGTCTCCGCTCCGGAGTGGCCGCGAAAACAAGGCGACGTCGAGGAGCTGAGAAAGGACGCGGAGGAGCTGAAAGGCCTCGGTATCACCGAGATCGTCGACCACTACGAGGAGCAGATCCGCGCCCTCGACGAGCCGCCGGTTCTGATCGGCCACTCGTTCGGTGGCCTGATCGTGGAGCTGCTGCTCGATCGCGGTCTCGGCCGCGCCGGCGTTGCGATGAGCCCCGCTCCGCCGAAGGGCATCCTCGTGCTGCCGTTCTCGTCGCTCAAGGTCGCGGCTCCTGCCCTCGCGCATCCATCGAAGTGGCACGGTGTCGTCCCACTGTCGCTCGAGGAGTTCACGTACGGGTTCGTGAACACGTTCTCCCCCGAGGACGCGGCGGCCGCCTACGAGCGGTATGCGGTCCCCGAGACCGGACAGATCTTCTACGAGGCCGGTTTCGCGAACTTCCGCCTGCACCCACCGACCGAGGTTCACTTCAAGAAGGGCGATCGCGCTCCGCTGCTGATCGTCGGGGCGGAGAACGACCACACGGTGCCGGCCTCGCTGTCCAAGAAGCAGTACGAGAAGTACGAGCGCTCGCCGGCGACGACCGACTACATCGAGCTCGAGGGCCGGCCTCACCTGATGATGGCGGCCGAGGGGTGGGAAGAGATCGCTGCGTCCATCGACAGCTGGCTCGACGGCGTGCTCGACGCGACCGCGGTTACGACCCAGGGCGTTTCGGCCTAGCGGGCAGCAGAACTAGATCGGCCGGGGGCGGAGCAACAAACGCAAACACCCGGCCTTCGCGAGGAGAGATATGAACAGTTCGCAACCGCTCATCACCGGCACCGACTTCGTCTTCGTGCCGACGAAGGACTTCGAGGCGGCGCAGAAGTTCTACGGCGGCGTGCTCGGCTTACCCTTGGCCAAGCGCTACAACAACGGGGTCGGAGGCGAGTTCGAGACCGGAAACCTCACGATCCAGCTGGTCGATTCGGCGAAGATCGGCCGTGAGTTCGAGCCGACGAGCGGCGCGATTGCGCTTCACGTCGATGATGTCGAGGCCGCACGATCCGAGCTCGAGTCCCGCGGCGTCTCGTTCTTCGGGGACACGGTCGACAGCGGCGTCTGTTACCAGGCCTACTTCTCGGATCCGGACGGCAACGCCCTCATCCTCCACCACCGTTACGCGCCTCGCGACGTCTTGCCGGACTGACTCGAAACCCAGGCAATCGTCCGCTCGGTGAGCCGGTCGAGCGCCTGCACCGCCAACTCGAGATGCTCTTCCTTCGTGTCCTCGAGCTTCGTGTGCGAGAGGCCGCGCAGGCTCTGAACGAAGAGCATCACCGTCGGCACGCCTGCACGGGCGACCTCGGCCGCGTCGTGTAGCGGCCCGCTCGGCAGGCGATGCGATGTGCCGGCGACCTCCTCGATCGAGTCCTCGGCGAGCCCGATCAGCTCGTCGTCGAAGAGGATCGGCTCGATCTGCCAGATCCGCTCCCACTCGACCCCGACGTCCTCCTCGTTGGCGATCCGCTCCGTAACAGCCTTCGCAGCCTCGAGCATCGCAGCGAGCGTCTCGGCGTCCAGGTGCCGCTGGTCGAGCAGGCACTCGGCCGTCTCGACGACCGAGGTGACGATGCCGGGCTTCGTGACGACGCTGCCCATCGTGCACACGGCTCCGCCTCCCACACCGGTCGCGATCTCACGGATCTCGAGCTCGAGCCTCGCAGCGCCGGCGAGCGCGTCGCGGCGGGCGTCCATCGGCGTCGACCCTGCATGAGCGGCCTGACCGCGGAAGGTGACCTGGTGGCGCTCGACCCCGAAGGTGCCGAGGACGACACCGAGCGGCAGGTCGAGCGTCTCGAGCACCGGCCCCTGCTCGATGTGCAGCTCGACGTAGGCGGCCGCGTTCTCGAGCTGCTTCCGCGCCTCGAGCGCGCGGTCAAGATCGACGCCGTGCTCGGCGAGGACCTCGGGCAGCGCGTTCCCGTCGGCGTCCTTGCGGGCGCGGAGCTCGTCCTGGTCGGCCATCGACCCGGCGGCCGCGCTCGAGCCGAACAGTGAGCGGCCGAAGCGCGCGCCCTCCTCGTCTGCCCAGTTGACGAGCCGCACCGTGGTCTTCGGCTCGCCCTCCTCGGCCAGGCGCCGCATCACCTCGACGCCGGCTATGACGTTCAGCGCCCCGTCGAGCCAACCGCCGTTCGGCACCGAGTCGATGTGCCCGCCGATGAGCACGGCCTGCTCGGAGCGGCCCGCGAGCGTCCACCATTGGTTGCCGGCCTCGTCGACCTCGTCCTCGAGCGGAACCTTCTCGGCGAGCCACTCCTTCGCGCGCACCCAGGTGTCCGTCCACGCGACGCGCTGAGCGCCGTCCTCGTCGCCCGTCAGCTCCTGCAGCTCGCGGAGCTCGGCGACGGTGCGGCTCGGGTCGAGTGGCATCGCGTGTGAGCCTAAACTTGACGCGATGTCCGTACTGATCAAAGGCGGACGAATCGTCACCGCCGCCGACGACTACGTCGCCGACCTCTACGTCGAGGACGAGACGGTGACGCTGATCGGCGAGTCGCTGGACCAGCCGGCGGACAAGGTCATCGATGCGACCGGGAAGTACGTGCTCCCCGGCGGCGTCGATCCGCACACGCATCTCGACATGCCCTTCGGCGGCACGGTCACGATCGACGACGTCGAGTCGGGGCAGATCTCCGCGGCCTTCGGCGGGACGACCTGCCACGTCGACTTCATCATTCAGCCGCAGGGCATGTCGTTCTCCGCCGCCTTCGACGAATGGAAGGCGAAGGCGAACGGCAAGCAGGTGATCGACATGGGCTACCACATGGCGGTCACCGACTTGAAGGAGGGCGGCACGCTCGAGGAGCTCGCGTCGCTGCCGGACGAGGGAATCACCTCGTACAAGCTCTTCATGGCCTACAAGGGCGCGCTGATGGTCGACGACGAGACGCTCTTCAAGGTCATGCAGGTGGCCGCCGAGACCGGCGCGCTCGTGATGGTGCACGCCGAGAACGGCGACGCGATCGACGTCCTGGTGAAGCAGGCGCTGGCCGAAGGGAAGACGGAGCCGCGCTACCACGCGCTCACGCGTCCGCCGGAGACCGAGGGCGAGGCGACGAACCGGGCGATCCAGCTCGCGCGCGTCGCCGGCTGCAAGCTCTACGTCGTCCACGTCTCGTGCCAGGAGTCGGTCGAGCCGATCGAGCTCGCGCGCGCGAAGGGCTGGGACGTGTGGGGCGAGACGTGCACGCAGTACTTCTTCATCGACGAGAGCTACCTGGAGCGGCCCGACTTCGAGGGCGCGAAGTACGTATACACGCCTCCGCCGCGGGCGAAGGAGAACCAGGAGGTGCTCTGGCGGGCGGTGGAGAACGATGTGCTGTCCGTGATCTCGACCGACCACTGCGCATTCCTCTGGGACGGCCAGAAAATGCTCGGCAAGGACGACTTCTCGAAGATCCCGAACGGCGCGCCCGGCCTCGAGAACCGGCTGCAGATGATCCACGAGCACGGCGTGCGCGCCGGCCGGATCTCGCTGAACCGGATGGTTGAGCTGCTCTCGACGAACCCGGCGCGCTACTTCGGCCTCTACCCGCGCAAGGGTACGATCGCCGTCGGCTCGGACGCCGACATCGTCGTCTTCGACCCGGAACGCAAGATGACGATCTCAGCCGCGGCGCACCACTCGAAGAGCGACTACAACCTCTTCGAGGGCACCGAAGTCACGGGCGCGCCCGAAATCGTTCTCCTGCGAGGCCGAGTGCTGGTCGAGGGCGACCAGCTCGTTGCGCAGCCCGGAATCGGTGAGTTCATCCGCCGCGCGCGCTTCGGCGAGGAGCTGCGGCATCCGGCCGCGGCGCCGGTCGGCTGATCCCCTCTTACTGGAACCGGAAGTTGGCGCGCTTCTCCGTGCCGTCTTGTAGCCGCACCATCAGTTGGCGGCACGTGCCCATCCACCTGCGATCCGTCTTCCAGACGTACTTGTACTGATCCAGTAGCGGGTCGTAGGTGAATCCCTCCGGGCCGAGCGTCGTCGGCTGGGGCGAGCCGGTCACGGCGCCGCCACAGGTCATCGCCTGCGAGGCCGGATAGCCCTGGGCAAACAGGTTGAAGGTTCGAAAACCGGCCAGACTGAACTTGATCGGAACGCTGCTGCCTGCGTTGGCGATGTTCACGGTCGGCAGGTTGGCGATCGGGGAGAAGAAGCCGGTGAACGAATAAGACGTCACGCTGTAGGGCAGATCGCCTTCGAACTCGCGGCCGACTCGATCCACGGCGCGTACATGGACGGTCTTCGGCCCGGCTGAGCTCGTGTCGAGGGGGTCGGGAACCGTACTGCAGGACGCGATGCCCGAGCCGGCGTCGGCGCAGAGCGCACGGGCGACCGAGCCGAAGCTGTACGTCGGGCTTACCAACACGGTCGGATCCGACACGTCGATCGGCACCGCGAGCGAGCCGTGGGAGCCGTCACTGCCCCGGAAGTCCAAGGAGTGGACGCCAGTGCCGTTGACGACCAGCTGCGTGCCGGGGGTGGACAAGTCTCCGTCGAGGCTGGTGAACCGGTCTCCGTCGAGGCTGTAGCTGATGCCGGGCGCGCCGCTGATCGTCACGTTGACGCTGTCCGTGTACCACCCGTTCGTCTGCGGGGCCGGTCGCGTCCGCGTGAATGTTGCCGGTCGGCTGCTCCGGCACGACCGATTCGATGAAGGCCTTGTTGCTCGTGACCGCGACGTTGCCGGAGCCGTCGACCGCCTGGATGAACCATTCGACGTTGGTGCCTAGAGCGGCCCCGCGCCACTCCAGCGCGGCGAGCTGTGCGACATCTCGATCGACTGCCAAGCCAGCGGTGGTTGTGACGCCGCGGCTTCGACCGCCTTGCTTCCGCGCGTTGTGGGTTAGACGTCCCTCAGGTCCGCGAGCCCGAGCGCGAGCGCGACCAGGCCCCACGCCTGCTTGGGCAGGAAAAGGAGCCCTCCGAGGGCCTCCAGCCGTCCTGCTGTCGCAGCAAGAGATTCCAGCGCTCGCCGTTTCGGTCCGCGGGTTCGAGCACGATCGTTCCGTGGAGGAATCGGTGTTCGCGGCCCTGCGTGCGCTCGGCCTGCTCGTGTTCGTCGAGCAGGCGAAGCTCCTTCAGGGCGGCGATCCGGGAGCGGCCGTCGGCCGAGTTCAGCGCTTCGTGTTCGAGGCGCACGCGGATGTCGAGGTTGCGCGAGAGCGCGCTGCGATGCGCCGGCGCGGTTTTCGGCGAGGACTTCGGCGCCCTAGACTGGCAGGCGGCGCTCAGTGCCCATAAGCGCTTCCGCCGCGGACAATCAGGGCTCGGCGCGCGCTGCCGGCCAGGGATCGAGCCGGCCGAAGATCGTCTTCGCCGAGGCGCAGTTCTCGCGTATCCGAGGCGGCGCCGGGCGCCTCCGAGGCCGTCTGCTTGGGGTCTCGAAGCTCGCTGGACACCCTGGGGAGTCTATCTCGGTGGACACCCGCCGCTGGACACCCGGTGGATACGTGCCGTGGACACTTCGCCCAGGCGAGGCTCCGGCGAACGCTCTCCGTGAGCCCTGAAACATAGAGAAATGTCCTGTTTATAGGGGGTTTCATCGGCGGAAAGGGTAGGCGCCGCGGGGCCAAGCAAGCACGCTCGAAAAGCCGCGGCGCGACGTCGAGGAGGCCGGACACCTTGGGGCGGGCCTGATCGCCGACAAGCTGGGCGGCGATCGGAGGTATTCGTTGTGCCGACCGAGCCCCTGAAGCCTTACTTACGAGTTCCCACCTGGCGATCTCATCTCTGAGGGACTGTCTTCGCGGAGAACGAAGCTCTCTGGCAGATTGGCGTTTTCAACCAGCTCGTCCAGCAGCAGACGGCCCTTCGTCTTGGGCTTGAGACCACTCACCCGTTCGCGCACGGCGGGGCAGGACTGCATGAACATCTTGACGAAGGGCGGTAGCTGACGCCGGATCGCCGCGGCACCTCGCTGGACGTCCTTGTCAGCCACGCGAGGCTGTATTTACCCTGCACGGGCCCTACACTCGACGGTATGATCGTTTGCCCGAGCTGTGGGAAGGAGAACCCCGAGGAGGCGCAGTTCTGCCTAGCCTGCGGGTCGCCGGTCGCGGAGGCTGCCGAGCCGCCCGCCCCCGCGGGCCCGAGCGAGGAGCGGAAGCTCGTGACCGTTCTCTTCGTCGACGTCGTCGGTTCGACCGCCCGCGCCGAGCAGCTCGACCCCGAGGACGTGAAGTCGATGCTGGCGCCCTACCACGCCCGGGCCGGCGCCGAGCTCGAGCGCTTCGGGGGCCGGGTCGAGAAGTTCGTCGGCGACGCCGTGCTCGCGATCTTCGGGGCGCCGGTCGCATACGAGGACGATCCGGTGCGCGCGGTGCGCGCAGCGCTGGCGATCAAAGAGGGCGTCGCCGACCTCAACGCGAATGACGCGTGGCTCGACCTCCACATCCGGATCGGCGTTCATACCGGCGAGGCGCTCGTGATGCTCGAGGCCAGACCGGACCAGGGCGAGTGGACTGCTGCCGGCGACGTGATGAACACCGCAGCTCGGCTCCAGAGCTCCGCGCCGACCGACGGGATCCTCGTCGGCCAGGAGACCTACAACGCCACGCGTGGAGTGATCGAGTACCGAGATCACGAGGCGATCGAAGCGAAAGGCAAGGCGGAGCCGGTCCAGGTCTGGGAGGTCGTTGGCGTACGGGAGGGCGAGCGCTACGTCGCAACCGCCGCGGCGCCTCTGGTCGGCCGCGAGCGCGAGCTCGAGGAGATCTGGGGAGTCTGGGAGCTGATCGAGCAGGAACGCCGCCCGGGATTCGCCGCGGTCGTCGGCGGGCCCGGAATCGGCAAGAGCCGGCTCATCGCCGAGACCGCCGCTCGCCTGGAGGAGCGCTGCGACGTCCTGTGGGGGCGGTGCCTCTCCTACGGCGAGGGCATCACGTACTGGCCGATCGTCGAGGTCTTGAAGCAGGCCGCCAGGATCACGCATGACGACGACGAGAACGCGACCTCGGCCAAGCTCGGCGAGCTCCTGAGCGGCCTCGCGACGGAAGACCGTGACGAGCTGCGGACGATGGCGGCCGCGCTCGCGAACCTGATCGGGGTCGCGACGACCCCGCAGGGAACCTACTCGGCGGAGGAGATGGGCCAGGCGGAGCTCCACTGGGGCATCAGGCGCGTGCTGGAGCTGGTCGCAGCCCGGCGGCCGCTGGTCCTCGTGCTCGAGGACCTCCACTGGGCGGAGCCGACGCTGATTGAGCTGGTAGGGACGCTGCTCGTGGGCAGCGAGGGGTCGCCGATGCTGCTGCTGTGCTCGGCCCGGCCCGAGGCGCCCGAGGCGTGGCCGGCGCTCTTCGCCGACGGCACCCACCGGCGCACGATCGAGCTCGAGGCGCTCGGCGCCGGTGCGAGCGAGGCGCTGCTCGCCGAGCTGCTGCGCGAGAAGGGCCTTCCTCCCGAGGTGGCCGCGCGCGTGCTCGAGAACGCAGGCGGCAACCCGCTCTTCATCGAGGAGACCGTCAGCATGCTCAGCGACGCGGGCGCGCTCGGCGACGGCGACGCCGGCTCGCTTCCCGTGCCGACCAGCCTCCAGGCCCTGATCGGCTCGCGCCTCGACCAGCTGGCTCCCAGCGGCAAGCGCGTCGCGCAACAGGCTTCCGTCATAGGAACGGTTTTCTGGCCGGGCGCAGTCGCCCACCTCGGCGCCAACGGCGCCCTCGCTCCCGGCCTCTCCGAGCTCGAGCGCCGCGACCTGGTTCGGGCGAACCGAAGCTCGACCGTGGCCGGCGAGAACGAATACGCCTTCAAGCACGTCCTGATCCGCGACGTCGCCTACGGCCGTGTGCCGAAGGGCGAGCGCGCGCGTCTACACGCCCGCTTCGCCACCTGGACTCAGGGACTGCCGGGCGGCGAGGACGAGCTCGTCGAGATCGTCGCCTACCACCTCGAGCAGGCCTGCCTCTTCGCCCGCGCCGTCGCGCGTCCACCTGAGCCGCCGCCGATCGCCGACGCGGTCGACGCGCTGATCCGGGCGGCCGAGAAGTCGGAGCGGCGCGAGGGTCACCGCGAAGCCGAGCGTTTCTACTCTCGCGCGCTCGATGTCGTGGAGGAGCCGGAACGGGAGCTCGAGCTACGGCTCAAGCACTCCAGATCGCTCACCTCGCTCGGCGAGCTGCGTCGAGCGAGTGAGCAACTCGTGCGGCTCGCGGACGAGACGCTGGCAGCCGGTCGCCTGGACCTGCGCTGTGCCGCCCTGATTGCGCTCGCAAACATCGATTCCAAGCAGGGGCGCGCGTCCGAGGGGCGCGAGCACATCGTGGAGGCGCAGTCGATCGCCACCCGGATCGGCGATCCCGTGCTCGAGATCCGGGCCCGGTACGAGTCAGCGGTTCTGCGCGCCTGGTTCGAAGGAGGAGACCGGGAGACGATCGAGGATCTCAGGAGCGGCTTGGCGATCGCCGAGGAGCTCGATGACCTCGCGCTCCGCATCGAGGGGCACATGCGGCTCGGCTTCCTCCTCTTCAATCTCGGCAAGCTCGGAGAGTCGGAAGAGCACCTCGCGCGTTGCGCGCGCCTGGCCCGCGACATGGGCAGCCACAGGGACGAGGCGCGGGTGACGTTCATGCTCGCTGTGGCGAAGCACTACCGCGGCGAGCCGGCCGAGGCACGGCGCCTTTCCCTACAGGCGCTCGATTGGCTCGAACGCATGGCGGACAACTACTTCCAGGTCCAGAACCTGCGCGCGCTGGCCCTTTACGCGCTGGCTGCGGACGACTTGGAGGAGGCCGAGGAGAGGCTCAAGGCCGCGGTTCCTCTCGCCCTCGAGTCCGGGGGCTGGCTCGTCCTCGAGATCTACCGGCTGCTGGTCGAGAGCCTCGTCCGTCAGGAACGGGTGGGGGAAGCGCGGGAGCTGGCCGAGTTCGCCGCCCGGAACGTGCCGGAAGAGGACGTCTACGCGCGCGCCGCCCTGCTCCTCGCGGAGGCGAGCGTCGCGGTCGCCGACGGAGACCGCGACGCCGCTCTGAGCCGCTACCCGCAGGCGCTGCTCCTCCTTGAGGAGCAGCGCCTGCTCATCGATCTTGCCGAAGGCCGGATGGCCTTCGGGCGCGCACTTAGCCGCTTCGGGCGCGACGAAGAGGCGAAGACGCAGTTCCACCGAGCGCACGAGATCCTTGCGCCGATGGGGGCGCGAGCGCTGGTCGCGGAGATCGAGCGGGAGTTGACTGGATTTGCGTCGCCTGCGACCGCTGCTGGACAGCGGCCAGAGGCGACAGGATGACGGGACCCGACGACGCGGGCACGTTTGCCGCGGCGACAACGAGCGACAGGCAATCTTCCCCGCCCGCTGGTTCGGCGCTCGTCAGGTGGAGGTTGTTCGAGCCAGGCGAGAGCACCCCCGATGGGATGTTGAACGGCTCGACGTCCCAGAGCGAGCCGTTTCCAATGCCCCCGGTCCCGGCCGGCGTCGAGTCGCCCTGGAAGATGGCGGGGCCAGCCGCGACGGTGGTCCCGTTCACCACGACGTCCTCGTCGTCGTAGGTCTGTCCATCCGAGACAACGAAGTCGAGGCTCGCGCTGCCCCCGGAATACGGGACGCCCACGATGGTCTGGTCCCAGTTCGCGGGGTCGAACGTGCTGGCCACGTTCGAGTCGTTGCCATTGAACATGACGAAGTTGCGGTCGTTCGACGAGTCGACGTCGTTGTAGAAGACGATCAGGGCTACGCCGTTGATGTCGGCGTCGACCTTGGTGAAGTCGGCCAGGCTGTACGGCCCGTTGCCGGTGACCAGCGAGGTCACGTCGGCGCGGTAGGACTGGCTGTTATCGAAGGGCCAACAGTTGCTGCTTGCGAAGCCGATGTTCGTGCCCGTAATCGGGGCGCCGGCGAAGGTCACCTCAGCGTTGGCGCCCGGGTCGGCGGAGTTGGTGGGGCCGTTCCAGAAGAGGAGCGCCTTCGTCACCGCCCCGCTGACGCCGGCAACCGTGATCGTGCCGATGCCGTTTCCTCGCATGCCCCCATAGCCGAACTCGGCCACGTCGGTGTTCGAGATGAAGTTCGGATTAGTCGTGTTTGTCGTGCACTCCGACCCAGTGCAGTTCGTCTCGGCATGGACGTCCGAGCCCGTCTGCGCGTTCGTGGTGGTGGTTCCGTCGACAGTCGTCGTCTGGGTCGCCGCGCAGGTTCCGGAGGTGCTGCAGTCGGCCTGCATGTTGTTCGACTGGTTCTGGTCCTGACCCAGGTCGTTGTCCTGAGTCGAGCTCTGGTTGATGGTGAACACGTCGTCAGGGTCGTTCGCCTGCTCCGAGCAACAGTGCACCGGCCCGTACTGCGTCTGCGTAAAGGTGTATGTCGGCGGGTTCGGGGTGTCGCACGTTTGTGGACCAGAGGCCTGCGCGTGCTCACACTGGACCTCGTCTTGTATCGCCGTGCTCGTGTTTGCCGGGCCCGGCGCGTTGTTGTCCTGGCTGAACTGATTCACGGTGGCCTGCAGGCCACCGGCGAGGGAGCTCTGCGTCTGGGTGACGGACCCGGCCGGCGTGGTCGCGACCGCCGTCAGGGTGCTGGTCTGGGAGAACGCCGAGGTGTTCTGACCTGTGGCGGTTCCCAGGAACCCCGAACTCTGGTTCTGCTGGATGTCGAGCAGCATGTTCGGCCCGCCGGCCGCAGCGTTCTGCTTCTGCGTGATCGCCCCCGAGCCGGACGCTTTGGACGTGATCGACTGGTCTTGCGTCAGCGTGTCGCTGCCGCATGTTCCGCCTCCGGCAGCGGTCGCCTTCTTGACGGTGTTGCCGCCGAACAGCGAGTCCTGCTCGATCGAGATCGACTGATGTGCGTCCAGCGTGACGGTTACCGGCATGCCCCTCTTCGCGACGGTGGAGCCCTCGATAGTGGTCGTCTGGAGGACGCAGGCGGTGTTGCTGTTCGCAACTTCGGAGCCGCCGGTCGCCTTCTGGGTGATCCGAGCGGTTTGAGAGGCGCTCTGCGTCAGTCCGCTCAGCTTGGTGGCAGTCTGGACCACGATGGCCTGGTTGTTCGCGGTCGCGCTCGTCTGGGTGATCGAGCACGACTGCGAGATGCCCGTGGTCTTGATGCATTTCGCCGTGTTCGTGGCGAGCGCGGTGACCGCGGTCTGTACGACCGCGCAGCTCGAGCTCGCGCACTGGAAGACGTTCCTGCCGGCGGTCGAGGCGACCTGAACGACAGGGTGAGATGTCGAGGTGCAGGTCCAGCCCGCCCCCGGACACGAAGACCCTGCGTAGTTCCGCAGCCCGCGCTGGATCACGACGCGCTTCGGATCGACGTGGATCGAGCTCAGGTACTTCACGACCGCCCCTCTCGTGGAGAGATCGATCTTCTTTGTGATCGGCGGCGCCGCAGTGCTTGCTCCCGCAGACGAGATCAGCGCAACTGCCGCAACCACCGCCCCGCCAAAGCCGATTAGTCTCTTGATATTCACAAGCCCTCCCTCTCCCCCGCGCGGCTGGCTCGGGTGAGCCTGGCCGCAGGTTCCAGCGGGAGACTACGAGAACGAGGCGTCCGAGTCTAGACCTCGGCTTCCTTCAGCGCGCCCACGCGGGCCACTCCATACTTCGAGCCGCTCCACCGCCGGCCGTGAGCTCCGGGGCCTGGAGCCTAGAAGGCTCGGCGTAGGGCTGTGGGGTGCGTACGCTCGGTCTTGCCTGCAAATCGAATGTTTTGTGATGTACGACCGAATTTACGCATCCCACAGCACACGACGAGTCCGGTGCCGATGGCGCTCAGCCAGCCAACGGCTCGCGAAAACGCATGCTCGCGAAAGCTCGCCACCGCAACCCCAGCGGTCACGAGGCCCATCGCCGTGAATCCGATGTAGGCGAGGCTGTCGAAGATGGTGTACACCGCCGCCACGGTCGTCGGCGCACGATCGGACGACGCCGCATCCGCCAGGCTGCTGAACAAGGCAGCTCCCGTGCCGGCCGCAGGGCCTGCCGTTCGTCGACGAGCCGGGCGAAGGACAGCGGCTCATCGAGCTCTCGGCGCTCTGCAGCGAGGACACGGCTCGGCTCGCGCTCTCGGCCGCCGGAGAGGTCGCCCTCTCCGAGGAGCTGCTCGGCGAAGTCTCGGCGCGCTCCGGCGGCAACCCGCTCTTCGTGCGCGAGCTCGTAGCCGCCACCCGCGCTGCCGGCGGCGCGGCGGCGCTTCCAGAGACCGTCGAGACGCTGATCACGACGCGGATCGACACGCTCGACCCCGGCGATCGCTTCCTCCTCCGCAACGCCTCGGTCCTGGGCGCCCGCTTCGAGCTCGACCTGCTGGCCGACGTCCTCGCGGATGAGCTCGAGGACATCGGCGACCTCGACCGCTGGCGCCGCCTGGGGGGTTCGTGGCCTGGGAGGGGACGAACGAGCTGCGCTTCCGGCACGACCTCTTCCGAACGGTCGCGTACGAGGGCCTCTCCTTCCGCCGCCGGCGCGAGATCCACTGGCGGGTCGGCACGGCGCTCGAGCAGCGGGCCGGAGCAGACGCTGCGGAGCTTGCGCCCCTCCTCTCGCTCCATTTCCTGCACGCGGAGGACTACGAGCGTGCTTGGCGCTACTCCGCAGCGGTCGGCTACCTGGCCCAACGCCGGTCTGCGAACATCGACGCGGCCGAGCTCTTCCAGCGCGCGCTCGTCGCGGCCGAGCACCTCGAGCTGCCGCCGGCCGAGGTGGCAGACGTCGCCGAAGCACTTGGCGATGTCTGCGAGCTCACGGCGCGTTACGAGGAGGCCGGGGACGCCTACCGCCTCGCGCGTGAGCTGACCGAGGACGGGCTCGTGCGCTCGCGTCTGATGCGCAAGGAGGGAATCCTCCGTGAGCGCCTCGGAAGCTATCCCGAGGCGCTCGACTGGTACGGCCGTGGGCTCGAGGCGCTGGATGCCACCGCAAGGGAAGACGGGGTCGCCAGCCGCGTGCAGCTCGAGCTCGCGACGGCCGGAGTCAAGTTCCGGCAGGGACGCTTCGACGAGGGCGTCGATTGGAGCGAACGCGCCGCCGAGCATGCCGAGCTCGCGGGCGACCGGGCCGCACTCGGCCACGCTTACTACCTGCTCCACCTCAACCGCCTGTCGCTCGGCGAGAGGGATGAGGAGCACGCCAATCTGGCGCTGTCCATGCTCGAGGAGGCCGGCAATCTCGTCCTCCAGTCCAACCTCGTCAACAACCTCGGAATCGAGGCCTACTACGCGGGCCGCTGGGACGAGGCCTCGGAGCTCTACAGGCGGAGCGGCGAGCTGAGCGAGCGTGCGGGCGACGTCGTCAACGTCGCGCGCGCGCAAAACAACGAGGGCGAGATCGTCTCCGACCAGGGCAAGCTCGAGGAGGCCGAGACGCTCTTCCTCGAGGCGCGGCGAGTCTGGCGGGCCGCGCAGTACCTCGTCGGCATCGCGCTCGCGACCTCGAACCTCGCCCGGGTCGCTGCCCGCGCGCGTCGCTTCGACGAGGCGCTGGACCTGTTCACCGAGGGGCTCACCGCCTTCGAGTCGCTCGGCTCGGAGGCGCTCGTCCACGAGACCCAGGCCCGGCGAGCCGAGTGCCTCGTGCTCGGGGGGCGCTACCAAGAGGCCCTCGATGTCGCGCCGACCGTCCTCGAGGCGGCCGAGGAGAATCCGCTCCGCTACCCACTCCTCGAGAGGCTCCATGGCTATGCCCTAGTGCAGGCGCGCCGAGCCGACGAGGCGGGCGCGCGCTTCGAGCGGAGCCTCGAGCTCGCGCGCGAGCTCGAGGCCGACTACGAGGTGGCCCTGACGCTGGAAGCACTCGCCCGAACCGGCCTCGGCGGCCCGGAAGCCGAGGCCGAGAGCCAGACGATCCTCGAGCGCCTCGGCGTCGTCTCGACCCCGCGCGTGCCGCTGCCCTGAACAGGTTCGAGCGCGCGGATCGCGTTTGGTTCGCGCTGCGAGTAGGGTGGATCCACTAGCCCTGTGGCCAGAACCCCGGCCAAAGCCCGAAGGCAGCCGACGCGCGTAGCGCGCGAGGCGAGGAGCTCAGGCGAACAGAGTTCGACTTGCAGGGCCAGTACCTCTGTGCAACGAGGCGTCGTCCGGCAGCGGCCCGGGTCGGCTACCGGCGGCGCCTGAGCAGCCCGCGCAGCGACTCGTCAAGCTCGCGCCGCGCGACGAGGCCTTCGCGGCGGAAGTACATGACGGCGAGGATCATCGCCACCAGAGCAAGCTGCGTCAGCCCGGTCAGGCGGTCGATGTCGAGCGGGCCGAGGTGCACGCTGTTGTCCTCGTACGGCCGCAGCCACTCCTGCACGAACGTGACGAGCGCGGCCCCGAGCACGGCGCCGCTGACCGTCGCCATGCCGCCGATGATCAGCATCACGATTACGGCGAAGGTCGGCGCGAGGAAGAAGTTCGTCGGCGAGATCGTCCCCAGCCAAAAGGCGAAGAGCGCGCCGCCGGCGCCGCTGAGCGCCCCGCTAAGGACCCAGGCGCGCATTCGCGTGCCGCGAACGAAAATGCCGACCGAGGCCGCGGAGAACGCATCCTCCCGGCTGCCGCGGAGCAGCAGGCCGCTCTTCGAGTCCCGGAACCAGCGCGCGACGAAGACGACGAGCACCGCCACGGCGAGCGTGCGCCCGATCGTCGCCTCCGGCGGGATCGCGTAGAGCCCGCCCGCACCGCGGGTGACTCCGATCCAGCCGCTGAAGACGACGTCCGCGATCAGCAGCAGCGACAGGATCGCGATCACCGCGCTCGCCCCGTCGAGGCGCAGGATCGGCAGCCCTGTCACGAGCGCGACGAGTGCAGCGACTCCCGCCGCCGCCGCCGTCGCCTCGACGAACGAGAGCTGGGCGTCATCGAGGAAGCCCGGGAGGCCCGTCAGGAGCGTCGGCTTCAGCGCCGGGTCGATGGTCAGGATCGCGGCGACGTAAGCCCCGACGCCGACGAAGGCCATCTGCCCGAAGGAGAGGATGCCCGAGTTGCCGGAGAACGTCTGCAGGGCGACGACGAAGACGACGTTGATGAAGAAGAGCGTGATCTTGGTCTGCAGGCCCTCGTCCGCGACCAGCCAGCCGTAGCCTGCGACGAGCACGAGCACCGCGGCAGGCAGCGCCGCACCGACGGCCACCTCCGCCACCCAGGAGCGGGCGAGTTGCCTCATTCGAGGCCTCGCGCCCGACCGAAGAGGCCGCCGGGCCGGAGGAGCAGGATCGCGATCAGCAGGCTGAGCACGAAGGCGTCGCGAAACTCGAGCACGCCGTCCGGCAGCGTCGCCTGGAATATCACCTCGGCGAACCCGAGCACGAAGCCGCCGACAACCGCTCCCGTGAGGCTGCCGAGGCCGCCCAGGATGACCGCGATGAACGCCTTCACGACCGGCGCGGTGCCGGTCGTGGAATCCACCGCGGCGGTCTGCGCGAAGAAAAGCAGCGCCGCGATCCCCGCGAGGAAGCCCGAGATCGCGAAGGCGGCGACGACGACGCCGTTCGCCCGCACGCCCATCAGCCTGACGACCGGGAAGTCCTCGGCGGCCGCGCGCATCGAGATCCCGAGCAGGGTGCGCCGCAGGAAAAACGTCAACGCGACGAGCGCGAGCAGCGTGACGCCCGCCGTGACCAGCTTCACGATCGGGATCGCGACTGAGCCGACGTGCGCGACGTCGTTCACCCAGGTCGGCAGCTCGATCCCTTCCGGCTGCGTGTTGATCCCGATCTGGAAGACGGTCTGCAGGAAGTAGCTGACCGCGAACGAGGTGATGAGGAGCGTGACGAGGCTCGCCCCGCGGAGCGGCCTGAAGGCGACACGCTCCATCAGCACCGCAGCGAGCGTCGTCGAGAGCAGCGTGATCGGGATCACGAGCGGCCACGGCACGCCGTGCTCGAAGGCGACCCACATCGTGTAGCCGCCGATCGTCAGCAGCTCGCCGTGGGCGAAGTTGATCAGGCCCATGATGCTGAAGACCATCGCGAGCCCGAGCGCGAGCAAGGCGTACGAGCTACCGAGGGCGAGCCCGTTGACCGACTGCTCGACGAGCTCCTGGAGGCTCATCGCCCGAGGTAGGCCTGCTCGATCCGGGTCTCGCGGCGCAGCTCGTCCGGAGTGCCCTCGACCTCGATCGCTCCCAGCCTCATCACGTAGGCGCGGTCGCAGAGGTCGAGAGCGCGGTGGACGTTCTGCTCGACGAGGAGGACGGTGAGCCCGCGCTCGGTGCGCAGCCGCCCGATCAGCTCGAAGACGAGCCGGACGAGCTTTGGCGCCAAGCCGAGCGTCGGCTCGTCGAGGAGGAGCAGGCGCGGCCGCGACATCAGCGAGCGCGCGATCGCGAGCTGCTGCTGTTCGCCGCCCGAGAGCGTGCCTGCCGGCGAGTGCAGCCGCTGCGCGAGCACGGGGAAGAGCTCGAGGAGCTCCTTCCTCTCAGTCCCCGACTTCCGCTTCTGCCGCGCGAGCGAGGCGGCGCCGATCGCGAGGTTCTCGGCCACGGTCAGCGTCGCGAACAGGCGGCGCCCCTCGGGCGTGAGGCTCAGGCCCCGCCGGGCGATCTGCTCGGGCGCGAGCCGCGAGACATCCTCTCCGGCCAGGCTGATCTCACCCTCGCGGGCGCGAACGAGACCGGCGATCGCCCCGAGCGTCGTCGTCTTACCCGCGCCGTTCGCGCCGAGGAGGGCGACGATCTCGCCCTCCTCGACGTGGAGATTCGCCTCGCGGACGGCGACGATCGGCCCGTAGCGGGCGCGGAGACCGCGGACGTCGAGCAGCGCCGTCATCGGCGCCTAGGGCTCGGGAACGTCTTCCGGCACTCCCTTCTTGACGAGCACGAACTTCCCGTTCTGCACCTTGACGTGATCGACTCGTAGCCGAGCGCGGTGAAGCTGCCGTCGGGCCGCGACCCGAACTTGGCCGCGTACTGGTCGTAGAACTTGTCCGTCGCCGAGCCCGGAACGGGGAAGCCGAAGGTCGTGAAGACCGTTCCCTCGGCCGACTTGCCGCCTGCCTTGAGGTGGAGACCGGTGTCCATCCCGTCCGTGCCGACAACGGGCGTGTCGATGCCCTGGGCCCGGAGCTGCTTGACGAGCGTGTTCACGAACGGCGTGAAGAGCGCCGTCATGATCACGTCCGGCTTCGGGCTCGCGTTCTTGATCTTCGTCACCTGCGGCGAGAAGTCGGTCGGGAAGCCGGTCCCCCCGAACGGAATGTTGTCGGTGCCGCTGATCGTGATGTCGCGGTCCGCGGCGGCCTTCTTGAAGTACTTGCTCATCAGGTTGATGTAGAGGAAGTTCGAGTCGAGGACGTAGGCGTTCTTGTAGCCCTGGTCGGCGACGTAGGTCGCGAGCTGGGCGCCCTGAGCGTTGCCGCCCATGCCGACCGGCCAGTAGACGTCGAACTTCGTGGGCGCGGTCGGATCGGCGTTGCAGGGCGAGATCGTCAGCACGTTCTTGCGCTGCGTCACCGTCGCCATCGCGATCTGGAAGTCGGTGTTGCAGGGCAGGACGATCGTGTCCACGTTCTTGGCGATCAGGTCGTTCGCGGCCGTGACCGCCGCGGCTGGGTCGCTCTTCGTGTCCGCGAGCTGGAGGTCGATCTTCACCTTGCCGTCGATCCCGCCCGCGTTGTTGATCTCATCGACCGCGACCTGGGCGCCGTTCGAAATCAGCTTGTCGTGGACGGCCAAGAACCCGGTGAGGTTGTTGCCGTAGCCGACCGTGAACGTCTCGCCGCTCTTGAGCGCGCCGCCTCCTTCGTTGTCGTTGCCGCCGCAGCCCGCGCCCACGAGGGCGAGCGCCAACAGGGTCAGAATGAGTGCGGAGACCCGTCTGCTCATTGACCTGCTCCTTTCTCGTTGCCGTTCTTCCCCCTGGGTTCCTCCTCGCCGATATAGGCCGCGATCACGGCCGGATCGGATCTCACCTCGGCCGGCGTGCCTTCGCTGATCACCGCGCCTTCGTTCAGCACCTGGACGGAGTCGCAGAGGCGCATGATCAGTCGCAGGTCGTGCTCGACGACGAGCACACCGCAGCCCTGCTCGCCTCGAACGCGCTCGATCGAATCCCGCAGCTCGTCCGATTCCTGCTCGCTCATGCCCGCGGCCGGCTCGTCGAGGAGCAGGAAGCGGGGCGAGGCGGCGAGCGCGCGGGCGATCTCGAGCCGCCGCTGGTCGCCGAAGGAGAGCGTGCCCGCATAGCGCCCGGCGAGCTCGGTGAGCCGGAGCCGGTCGAGCAGCTCGCGCGCGTACGCGTGCGAGTCCCGGCGGCGCGTGCCACCGGCGGCGAGCGCCGCGACCGCGACGTTCTCGAGCGTGGTGAGGCCGTCGAAGAGCCGAACGTTCTGGAAGGTGCGGACGACGCCGGCGCGGGCAATCTCGTGCGCCTGCTTGCCGGCGATCTCGTCGCCGTCAAGAAGCACGGAGCCGGAAGTGGGCGCGAAGACACCCGAGACGCAGTTGAGCAGAGTCGTCTTTCCGGACCCGTTCGGGCCGATCAGCCCGACGATCTGTCCTTCGCGCAGCCGCAGCGAGACCCCGCGCAGCGCGTGCACCCCGCCGAACTGCTTGCTGACCTCAACCGCCTCGAGCGCGGCGTGACCTTGCTCGGGCTGTTCGCGTTCGGGGGCGGCGAGCGTACTCATTCGCCCGTCAATACTTTCACGCACGAGCGAACGGATCTGGCTCGGGGGTGCCCACGGCTAACGCTTACGAGCTTAGAGGAGTAGAGTAGTTCCACTGGCCCTGTGGCCAGAACCCCGGCCAAAGCCCGAAGGCAGCCGACGCGCGTAGCGCGCGAGGCGAGGAGCTCAGGCGAACAGAGTTCGACTTACAGGGCCAGTACCTCTGTAGGCGGTGGGTCGAGGAATGGCCAGCCCACGTCCGCAGGCTGTCATCAGGTGTCAAGACAGCCTGGACTAGTTCCCCGAGCAGGGCCATCTCCCGGTTTCGAAGATCTCTCGTGTCAGGTCTTGAGATCTCTCGTGATGCTTCTATGAGAGTCAAGTCGCCAACGGACCAGCCTCGAGCAGTCGGAAGAGGTGGCGAGCCAGGAAGCGCTTGAGACAACGAAGCGCCTCGCGCACGCTCTTGCCCTCGCTGCGCCGCCGCTCGATGTAGGCGATCGTCGGCGCGTGCCGCTTGTGCCGTGCGACGAGGATCGTGTGCAGGGCGCGGTTCAGCTGACGGTCGCCCCCGCGGTCGAGCCGGGAGCGCACGACCTGGCCGGAGGAGGCGGGAATCGGCGCCGCTCCGGCATGGCGGGCGAAGCCGGCCTCGCTCGCGAAACGCCCGGCGTGCGACCAGGAGACAACGAGCTGGGCGGCGCAGATCGGGCCCACGCCCTCCTCGGCCAGGAGCTGCGGTGCGAGCTCGCCAACGAGCAGCTCGAGCTCCCGCTTCAGCTCTCCGGCCTCGGCACTGGTGCTCCGCACGCGGCGCGCGCAGGCCCGGAGCGCGATCGCAAGCCCGCGCTGCCCGGGATGGCGGCTGGTCGCTGGGCGCAGGCGCGTGCAGGCCGCAAGCAACCGCGCCTCGCTCAGCCCGCGCAGGCGTGCGCGGAGCGGCTCCGGTGCTGTGACCAGCAGCGCCCGCAGCTGATTGAGGGCGGCGCGGCGGGCACCGACGGCGCCTTCGCGTGTGCTCAGCAGCGCCCGCAGCGGCTCGCGCTGCCCGGCCGCACGCGGAACCGCCAGGCGCGCGTGCGCAAGCGCCGCGCGCGCTGCTCTCAGCGCATCGATGCGGTCCGACTTCGCTCCTGCCCGACGCGGCTCGCGCGCCCTGCGCTCGATCTCGAGCACGCGCTCGCCGCGGCCGGCGAGGAAGCGGGTCAGGCCGGCGCCGTCGCTGCCCGTGCCCTCGATCGCCCAGAGGCGGCCAGCAGGCGCGAGCCACTCGGCGAGCGCGAGCGCGCGCCGGTAGCCGGGCGCGCTTGCCGGAAGCTCGGCCTCGGCGAGCAGTGCGCCCGTCCTCGCCGAGACGAAGGCGAGCGCGTGGGCGTCGCGATGGCTGTCGACGCCGATGACGAAGTCCAGCTCATCTGCGAGCATGTCCGTACCTCCAGCGTGTGGGGGGATTGGCTCGGGTGTCGGTCTGGGGCACACCGCGCGGCAGGACTGTGATGGGTCACGCCGAGGCGGACAGGCTTCTGATCAGGCCAGCAAACGGCGTCAGGCCGGCACCGAGCTCCTCACCCGGACAGATCACCAGGAAGGACACCGCCGCAGCGGGTCGGTCCGGTCTTGGGTCACGGGCAAAGAGCATCGGTGCGAGCCTGGCAAGGTCCCCAGACGGAACTGCGCCGGAGTCTCACAGACAGGTCTTGCATTCACGCACACGCTTTGCCCAGGGGAATGTGATGAGTCGTCGACACTGAGTCTTTCGCTGGCGATTGAAGCCGAAGTCTGAGACTAAAGCGGAGCGGCGGACGCTCAAATGCAAGACCTGACACCCCTTTCCGCCACACCCCTTTCCGCCACCTCCTTTCCGGCGAGACAGGGTTCGCGAGCTTCGCGTTCGAGACGCCGATCATGGTGGGGGAGCTGTGCTTCTCGTGGAGAACTCGGTGGGCTCGGAGGCTCGCGTGCTTCCTTCCAAAGTGGTCGCGGCCGGCTGGCTGTTTCAAGACGCCGCACGCCACACTCTTTCCTCGCAGCTGCGCTTTGCCACTAGTCGCCTAGAGCGATTTCGAAGTTGACAGAATCGCTCTTCGGTCGGATACTCACCGCTGGAAGCTGCGGCGCCGTGTTAATGGCCGAGCAGGCCACGTCAGGTAGGAGACACGGGAATGCCGAAGAGAGGCCACCGGCAGCTTGCAAGGATCGAGCGCGAGTCGAAGGTCACGGCTCCCCCGAAGGGCCTGTGATGTCCGACCCGCGTCTCGACACGGTCCTCCGCGAGTTTGACCCAGGCGATCTCGTCGCCAGGTGGCCGTGGCTGGGCTGGGGTATCCACGGCGTGGAGGTCACACAAGCGATCCAGTACTACGAGAGCGCACGCCACCTGACCGACCCGGCAGACCGACAACCAGACAACGCAGTCACCTTGATCGCAGGCAAGCCCGCCTGGGTGCGGGTCTATGTACGCAGCAGCTGGTTCTCGGGCGACCTCCCAGGAGTGACGGGAACGATCACCGTCCGTCGTCGCGTGCTCGGGTTCCTCTGGCAGAACATCGGGACGCTCTCGCCACAACCCCCCGGCACGGTGACAGCACGAGTTAGCCCGCCTTATGCGACCGAGCGCGGAACGCTCGGCTACACGCTCAACTTCATCATTCCGGCCTCAATGATGTGCGGCAACCTGCGGCTTGACGTGCACATCACGAGTCCCCGTGGCTGGGTCTCGGACCGCCGCGTCTACTTGGACGCCACGCTCCGCCAGACGCTCCGCCTCGCCGGAATCATGATCGGTTACAACGGGCCCACCAGCACCGCGCCCGGCGCACCAAATGTCACCCTCGCCGCTCCCACGTTGGCGAACCTGCAGACGACAGCTGCCTGGACGCTGCTCACCTTCCCAGTCCGTAGTGCGGCCACTTATCGGACTGCCGGCACAGTCACCTGGAACCTGCCATTGACCGATCCACCGAGCTGCCCCGGCTGCTGCTCCCCGAACTGGGTGGCGCTGAACAGCGCCGTCCAGGCGGTGCGCATCGCCGACGGCAACAGGACCGACGTTCTCTACTACGGCCTGATGGCGAACGGCATCCCGATGGGCCCGATCATCGGCTGCAACAGCGGCGGCGTGAGCACCGGCTCCAATGGGGATGGCGTGACGATGGCCCATGAGCTGGGGCACGCCTGCGGCCGTCCGCACTCGCCGTGCGGCACGCCGGGCGATCCTGCCTACCCTGCCTACGAGCCATACGACCCGGCCGGAACGCCGACGGCGTCGATCGGCGAGTACGGGATCGACATCAGTAACGGCGCAATCAAGCCGCCTGCAACCTTCAAGGATTTTATGTCCTATTGTGGGCCGCGGTGGGTCTCGCTCTTCGTCTACGGCCGCCTCACGAACAACGCCGCACTGGATCCGGTGCGAGCGTGTGTCGATCGTCCCTGGTGGCGGGACGAGATCCTTTACGACCGGCAACTAATTCCAGAGAAGTGGCTTCCGGATCCGCCGCCTGAGCCGCCTTGGTTGGAGCGTGTCGTGCCACCGCTACCTGTGATCTCGATTATTGGCGTGCTCCACGGCCCAGACGAGCTGGAGATCCAGAGTGTCTTTCGACTCGACGCCGAGAGCGAGGTCTCGAATGGCCGAGCTCTCGATATGCGTGCCGAGCTCGTAAACGCAGAAGGCCGGATCGTTGCACGCGGGACTGTCTACAGCCTCCGCTCCTATGCTCACAGCGGTTGCGGCTGCGACGAGGGAGGTAGTGATGAGGCCGAGTCCTACCCGCGGCTAGTCCAGGCCTTCGTCCCCGATGCGGAGGCCGGCGCTCTCCTCCGGATCCGGCGCGCGGGTGAGCTCCTTTGGAGCCGCGCAGCCTCAGCGCGAAAGCCGAGAGTCACGCAGGCGAGCGCGAAGCTTAGGCGTGGCGAGCTGGACCTGAGCTGGTCGGCGGAGACAAGCAGCGAGCAGGAGCCGGAGTGCTGGGCGCAGTGGTCGACTGATCGCGGTCGAACCTGGCGCGCGCTCGGGGCGAGCCTGCGGGGGGGATCGGCCGTACTCGACGCTGGCGGTCTGCCCTCCGGTCGGGTGGCAATTCGTCTGCTCGTGAGTGACGGGTTCTACACCGCCACCTCTCGACTACTGAACGTGACGGTTCCACGCCGGCCAGCAGAGGCGAGCATCCTTAGCCCTCGAGAAGATCAGACGTTCGTTTCGCAAAGCCCGATGCGGCTCTGGGGTGCGGCGACTGATTCAAGCGGTGAGCCAGTGCCAGACGAAGCGGCTAGCTGGGTCATCGGCAATAAGGAGGTTGCCACCGGTTTCGATGCGTTCATCGAAGCCCCGAAGCCGGGAAACCATCGCGCCACGCTGACCGTCAAGACGCGAGAGGGAAGCATCAAGACCTCGGTCGCCTTCACCACCGTGGAGGTGCCGGAGGAACGCGACGAGGACTGAACTGAGACACAGGGGCGCCGCCGAACTTGGCGTGCGCCGTCTGGTTCTCTCGCATGTGATCGACCGGGGCGCGCTCGAGCGCTGATTCAAACAGCGGCACGAATCTGCCCAGCCGCGGGAACCGAGCCTGCGTACGGCGCCTGAGGCCACGCGGCGCACCGTGGCGATACGCAGCCCTGCCATTGGCAAGAGAAGTTCTAACCGGATGGGGCCCTTGAGCCCGCCGCTTCTTGCACCTGGCCATCAAGCGCTACCAACACGTTCTGGACCTGCTGGTTGACGATGGGCTGCAGGACGCGTTGGCCCATTGAGCCCACCTGGCCTAGGAGATGGACGTCGGCTTGCCACTTCATCTCCGTGGCGCCGCTGGACTCGCTCAGCTCGAACTGGGTGTCCATGCTGAGCATCGCGCCCACGCCTGTGCCCTTCGCGTGGAGGCGCGCGTAGTCCGGCTTTCGCTCCTCCGTCTTCTCGAAGTTGATGCTCATTTTCAGGCCGCCCAGGCCTAGCGGGATCACGACGTTCGCTTTCCAGTGCTTGTCGTCTTGGACTTCGAAGCCCTGGACGCCCGGCATCGTTTTCGCCATTCGGGCCGGGTCGTTCAGGACTTCCCAGACGGTCTCGCGCGGGGCTTCGAACGTCTTCGTGCCGTCGACTTTCACTCGACGCTGACTCCCGCTCGCGACTCCTCCGGGTTCTGCAGCAGCTCCCACACTCGCCAGCCCGGGTTGTGCGAGTCCGTGACGATCGCCCCGCCGGCCGGCCGCAGCGCGTCCTGGATCGCGGCGCATACGGCATGGATGCCCGCGCCGCCGCCCTCCCCCATGCCCTTCGTGCCCAGCGACGTGAACGGCGACGGCGACTCGATGTAGCCCGTCTTCAGCGGCGGCATATCCAGGGCGTGCGGCACGTGGTAGTCGTAAAAGTTGGCGGTGAGCAACGTCCCGTCTTCGTCGTACGAGAACGTCTCGTGCATCGCCGCGCCCAAGGCCTGCGCGGTGGCGCCGTGCACCTGGCCCTCGACGATCTGCGGATGGATCCGCTTGCCGCAGTCGTCGACGGCCGCGTAGTCGACGATCTCGTACTCACCCGTCTCCTTGTCGACCTCGACCACGCACGCGTGCACCTGCGTCGCGTACGTCAGCGTCAGGTTCCCGAACTTGCGCTCCTTGTCGGGCACCTCGAACGGCGGCTTGTACACGTAACGGCAGTTCAGGTCGACGTCGTCGAGCTCGGGCGGGAGGCCGGCGTTGTTCATGTTGATGATCGCGCCGCAGGCCATGAAGGGGAGCGCGGCTTCCGGCGTGCCCTTGATCCGCGCGTGGCCCTCGGCGAGCTCGATCTGATCGGCAGGGACACCGCCCAGGATCACGCCGGCGAGCCGCTTGATCTGGTCGGCGAGCACCTCCGTCGCTCCCTTCACGGCACCGAGCCCGGTGACGGCGAATTGCGACGCATACGTCCCAGAGAAGCCGGCGTGCGAGTTCCAGTACGAGTCGTGGCCGGCCCGCACATGGACGTCGTCGGGCGTGACGCCGAGCATGTCGGCGACGAGCTGGGACGCGACCGTCTCGTGGCCCTGCCCTTGGGGGACTGTCCCTAGCGTGACGACGATCTCGCCAAAGATGTCGAGCCTCACCGTCGCTACCTCGTTGTTGCCCGAGAACTGCAGCTCCGGGTTCAGAAGCTGCGACTGCGCGAAGTTGTTCGTGCCCGAGTCGAGCGTCGAGCCGATCCCGACTCCGAGCAGCTTCCCGCGCGACTCCGCGTCGGCGCGCCGCTTCTCGATCCCCGCGTATCCGACCAGCTCGAGCGCCATGTCGAGGCAGCGCACGTAGTCGCCCGAGTCGTAGACGCAGCCGTTCGGCGTCTCGTACGGCATCTCCTCGGTCTTGACGTAGTTCTTCTTGCGCACCTCAACGGGATCGAGGTCGAGCTCATGCGCGACGATGTCCATGATCCGCTCGGTCAGCCAGAGGTGCTGCATGCGCGAGTAGCCGCGGTTCGGGCTGACCGGCGACTTGTTCGTCACCGTCTGCGTGAAGTCGACGCGGATGTTGCGCCAGCGGTAGAGCCCAGGCGTCACCTGCGCCCAGATGATGCAGCCGAGCGGCTCGTAGCGCGGGAAGGCGCCGCAGTCGTCGATCGCGCGCACCTTGAAGCCGAGCATCGTCCCGTCGGCCTTCACCGGCACCTCGATGTCGCGGAACGTCCGCTCGTTCCCGTGCGCGTTCGCCATGTGCTGGTCGGTGCGCCACTCCGTCCACTGCACGGGCCGGTTCAGCTTCCGCGCCAGCAGGCAGCAGGCCGTGAACTGCGGATGGAGGCAGATCTTGTTGCCGAAGCCGCCGCCGATGTCCTGCGAGACGAAGCGCAGCTTGTCGGTACCGACGCGCAGCGCCGGGGCCATCCAGATGATCCCGATGCCGGGCATCTGGTGGTTGCCGAAGAGCGTCCACTGCTGCGTGCCGCGGTCGTACTCGACGACGCAGCCCGAACACTCGAGCGGCGTCGACGAGAAGCGGTCGAAGTGGAGGCGGTCGATCTTGACGACCTTGTCGGCCTCGGCGCGCGCGGCGTCGTAGTCGCCCCAGTCGAAGAGGCCCTGCCAGACGACGTTCGAGCCCGCCTCCTCGTGCAGGATCGGCGCATCGGGCTCCTGCGCCTGCTCGGCGTCGACGAGCGCGGGCAGCGGCTCGTACTCGACCTCGACGAGCTCGGCGGCGTCGCGGGCCAGCTCGCGGGTCGTGGCGCAGACGGCCGCGACCGGCTCGCCCATGTGCCGCACCTTGCCAACGGCGAGCGCGTAGTCCTTCATGTCGGCGCCAGGCGGGGTCGAGAGCTCGAAGAACGGATCCGTGAGCGCGGCCACCTCCTCGCCGATCAGCGTCCCGTAGACGCCGTCGAGCTCGGCCGCCTTCGAAACGTCGATTGCGGTGATGTTCGCGTGCGCGTACGGCGCGCGGACGAAGTGGACGTAGCCCATGCCGTGGCGCTTGACGTCGTCGAAGAAGACGCCCTGGCCCTGGACCAGGCGCTTGTCCTCCTTGCGCGGGGTCGAGACGCCGATGAAGCCGGGCTTGACCTCGGTCTCCTCGACGACGATTGGCTCGGTCGTCGTCTCGGTCACTTCGACGCCGCCTTGATTGCCTCGACGATGTTCACGTAGCCGGTACAGCGGCAGATGTTGCCCTGGATCGCCTTGCGGATCTCGGCCTCGGTCGGGCTCGAATTGTGGTCGAGCAGGTGCTTCGCGCTCATCAAGAGCCCGGGAGTGCAGTAGCCGCACTGGAGCGCGTGGTGGTCGGAGAAGGCCTGCTGGAGGGCGTGCAGCTCGCCGTTCTGGGCGAGACTCTCGACGGTCTCGATCTTGGCACCATTCGCCTGGACGGCGAGGAGCATGCAGCTCTTCACCGCGGCGCCGTTGAAGAGGATCGTGCAGGCGCCGCAGTTGCCGGTGTCGCAGCCGACGTGCGAGCCCGTCAGGTCGAGGTCGTCGCGAATGAAGTGGATGAGCAGGCGGCGCGCGTCGACGTCGCGCTCGTAGGCCTCGCCGTTGATCTCGACGAAGATGTTCATCCGCCGGCCTCTGCAATCGCGCGGTCGACGAGCACCTTCGCGAGATGGCGCCGGTACTCGGCAGTACCGTGCACGTCCGAGGGCGGGTCGAGGTCGTCGAGGCTCGTCACCGGAACCGCGGCGACGCAGCCGACGGCAAAGCGCGTCTCGCCGTTGCGGGTCGCGGCCGCATTGACGATGCAGGTCCCCTCGCGGCCGACGGTCACCGAGGCGAACCCGTCGCCCTCGGCGGGCGGAATCGTGATCTTCGTCAGCAGCTCGCCCGGCTGGACAGCGGTCATGTAGACACCGAGGAAGAAGTCCTCGGCCGGCACCGCGCGTGTTCCGTCCGCGCCCGCGATCGTCATCCGCGCGTCCATTGCCACCATCAGCGGCGGGAAGTGGTTCGTCGGGTCGCTCAGGCAGACGTTGCCGCCGATCGTGCCGCGGTTGCGCACCTGGACGTCGGCGATCTCGGAAGCGACGCGGGCGATGACCGGCCGCTCGCGGTTGACGTCCGGCGAGGACATGAGCTGCGCGTAGGTCGTCATCGCACCGATCTCGAGGTTCCCGTCCTTCAGCGAGACCCCGAGCAGCTCCTCGAGGTCGGCGAGATCGACGAGCAGGTCGGGCTGCGCCGCGCGCGCCTTCATGACGTTGATCAGGGTCTGGCCACCGGCGAGTGGCCGGGCGTTGCCGCTCGTCCCGAGCAGGCGGATCGCCTCGTCAACGGTCCCGGGCCGTGCGTACTCCACCGCGGCGAGGAGCATGGTGCGTATCTAACCGTGGCGAGCGACAATATGCGAGTGGAGCCGGAAACCCGCTACGCGCGCAGCGGCGACGTGAGCATCGCCTACCAGGTGGTCGGTGACGGGCCCTTCGACCTCGTGTTCGTGCCGGGCTCGGTCTCGCACACCGAGCTCGGGTGGAAAGTCCCGGCGTTGGCGGACTTCTACCGGCGCCTGGCCTCGTTCTCGCGCCTGATCATCTTCGACAAGCGCGGGACCGGCATGTCGGACCGGGTTGCCGGTGCGCCGACGATCGAGACGCGGATGGACGACGTGCGCGCCGTCATGGACGCCGTCGGGTCGGAACGCGCAGCGGTACTCGGCCTCTCCGAGGGAGCGCCCATGAGCGTGGTCTTCGCCGCCACGTATCCGGAGCGGGTCTGGGCGCTCGTGCTCTGTGGCGCGCTCATACGCACACTTTGGGCGCCCGACTTTCCCTGGGGCTGGACCGAAGAAGACTGGGACCGAGGATCAGAGGAGGAGCGCCGCCGCTGGGGTGAGCCCGAGTTCATGCGGAAGATGTTGCAGTCGCTCGCTCCCACTCTCGACGAGGAAAACCTGCAAGGACTGCTCACCCTTTTCAGGCAAGGTGCGAGCCCGGGGGCCTTCGATGCGCTCAACCGGATGAACAGAGACATCGACGTCCGCGACGTGCTCCCGGCCATTCGGGTGCCGACGCTCGTCGTCAACCGAGCGGAGGAGGCCGAGTGGCTTCGGGAAGGATCCCGGGTGGCAGCGCGTCTGATCCCCGGAGCGAGACATGCCGAGCTTCCCGGCTCCGACCATGCGCCGTTCGTCGGCGACTCGGACTCGTACCTGCGCGCGATCGGGGAGTTCCTGACCGAGACCTGGGAGGAGCGGGCCTGGGAGGAGGCGGAGCCCGACCGGGTGCTCGCAACCGTGCTCTTCACGGACATCGTCGGCTCGACGGCGAAGGCGACAGAGCTTGGCGATGCCCGCTGGCGCGAGCTACTCGGTAAGCACCACTCCCTGATCCGGCGTCAGCTCAGCCGGTTCCGCGGCACAGAGCTGGATACGGCCGGAGACGGCTTCTTCGCGAGCTTCGACGGGCCCGCGCGGGCAATTCGCTGCGCCTGTGCAGTCACCCAGGCGGTGAAGGAGGTCGGTCTGGAAGTGCGGGCAGGACTGCACACGGGCGAGTGCGAGCTGCTGGACAACAAGGTCGGCGGGATCGCCGTGCATATCGGAGCTCGGGTCGCGAAGGAGGCAGCGCCGGGAGAGGTCCTCGTCTCGAGCACGGTCAAGGATCTCGTCGCGGGCTCCGGGATCGGCTTCCGCGAGCGCGGCACCGCCGAGCTGAAGGGCGTTCCGGGGGAATGGCGCCTGTTCGCCGTTGAGCGCTGAGAGAAGTCACATTTTCGTGCCGAATCTGTAGCGCGAATCGCGCTACAATGGGCTGATGGCGCCAGCACCACCCCCACTCTCACTCCGCCTCGGTCGCGACGGGATTCGTGAGCTCGACGAGATTGCGCGCCATCGCGGGATCACGCGGGCAGAGGCCGCTCGTCAGGCGATTGCGGAGACGGCGGCGCGCGAACGACGCCGCCGAGGGCTCGCCGCGGAGGCGAGAGAACTCATGGACGACAGCAGCTACGTGCGCGAGGCGCGCGAAATCGCAGAGCTGATGGAGCAACTGCGTGGTCCGGGGTGACGTCCACGAGATCGCATTGCCCCGTCGGCGCGGCCGCGTCCAGCACGGACGGCGTTACGCCGTGATCGTCCAGGCCGACGACCTGCTCGCACTTTCAACGACTGTGATCTGCCCGACCTCCAGCTCGACGCCCCCGGCGAGCTTCCACCCTGAAATATCTATCGGCGAGGAGCCGACGCGGGTCATGTGCGAGATGATCGGCGCAGTGGACGCCCGAGCGCTCGGCAAGCAAGTCGGTCATCTCACGCACGACGAGATGCGGAGCATCGAGGATGCCTTGCTTCTTGTCCTCGACCTGGCCTGAGGCGGGGGCGGGCGAGGAGCGTCGCGGCGGTCCTCGCCCTTCACGGATCGTTACTGCTCGTCGCCCTTCGCTTCTGCGGCCGACTCCTTGATCTCATCGACGACCGCCGGGTCGGCGAGCGTGGTCGTGTTGCCGAGGGTGCGCTGCTCGGCGACGTCTCGCAGCAGGCGGCGCATGATCTTGCCGCTACAGGTCTTCGGCAGCTCGGACGTGGAGACGATGTTCGCCGGCTTTGCGATCGGGCCGATCTTCTTCGCGAGGTGGTTCCGGAGCTCCTCGAGTCGTCTCGAGCGAGCCCTCGTCTCCGTCGCGAAGCGTCACGTACGCGACGACGCCTGCCCCCGTCCGCTCGTCCTTGCGCCCACAAACCGCCGCCTCGGCGACCCGCTTGAGGTCGACGAGTGCGCTCTCGACCTCGATCGACGACGAGGAGCGCTTTGCAGCGCTCCTCGTCACCTAGAGCGGTCGGCCGCCTACTCCGCGCGGCCGAAGGCCTTGATCTCCTCCATCTCTTCTGGCGAGAGCTCGCGCGGAACCTCGCCGCGGGCCATCTTCTCGCTCTGGACCTGCTCCCGGATCTCGTCGACGATCTCGGGGTTGGCCAACGTCGTCACGTCGCCGACGTCGGCGAAGTTCGAGATCCCCGCGATCACCCTGCGCATGATCTTGCCCGAGCGGGTCTTCGGCATGTCCGGAACGACCCAGACGCTCTTCGGGCGCGCGATCTTCCCGATCTGCGTCTCGATCGCCTTCTCCACCTTGCCTTCGATGTCGTCGCTCGGGTCGAGGCCGGGCTTGAGCGAGACGTACATCTCGACTGCCCGACCACGCAGCTCGTCTACCACCGGAACGGCTGCGGCCTCGGCAACCTCGTCGACGGTGATGGTCGCCGACTCCAGCTCCTTCGTCCCCAGCCGGTGCCCGGCGACGTTGATCACGTCGTCGACCCGGCCGAGGATCCGGAAGTAGCCGTCGTCCGCCTGGACGGCGCCGTCGCCCGCGAAGTAGGGCCAGTCGTGCCAGTCCTTGCTCTCCTTGTTCCGGCAGTACTTCTCGTAGTAGGTCTGGACGAACCGCTCGTCCTGGCGCCAGATCGTCTGGAAGATCCCGGGCCACGGATTGCGGATACAGATGTTGCCCGCCTTGCCGCTGCCCGCCTCGACGACCTCGCCCTGCTCGTCGTAGATCACGGGGTAGATGCCGAGCACGCCCGGCCCGCAGCTGCCCGGCTTCATCGGCTGCAGGGCCGGCAGGGTGCTGCCGAGGAAGCCGCCGTTCTCGGTCTGCCACCAGGTATCGACGATAACGGCCTCGCCCTTGCCGACGGCCTCGTGGTACCAGCGCCAGACGTCGGGCTCGATCGGCTCGCCCACCGTCGTCATGTGCTTGAAGCGGTAGTTGTACTTCGTTGGCTCGTCCGGACCGAGTTTGCGCAGCATGCGGATCGTCGTCGGCGCTGTGTGAAAGATGTTCACGCCGAGCCGCTCGGCGATCCGCCAGGGACGGCCGGCGTCCGGGTACGTCGGGACGCCCTCGTACATGACGCTTGTGGTGCCGAGCGCCAACGGGCCGTAGACGATGTACGAGTGGCCGGTGATCCAGCCGATATCGGCGAAGCACCAGTAGGTGTCCTCCGGGTGGATGTCCTGGTAGTACTTCGACGTCCCGGCGACGTAGGCGAGGTAGCCGCCGGTCGAGTGCTCGCAGCCCTTGGGCTGGCCCGTGGTGCCGCTCGTGTACATGAGAAACAGCGGCGCCTCGGCGGGCATCGAGACAGGCTCGACAAGCTGGTCGTGGTAGTCCTTCAGCACCTCGTCGACGAAGAAGTCGCGACCGTCGACCATCGGACTCTCTGACCTGTACTCCCCCGGATAGCGCCGCCAGACGAGCACTTTCTCGACCTCGACGCCCTGCTTGCGCGCCTCCTCTACCGCCTCGTCGGCCTTTGCCTTGTGGTCGATCAGCTCGCCCTGGCGGTAGTAGGCGTCCATCGTCACGAGGATGCGACTCTCCGAGTCCGCGATCCTCTGGCCGCAGGCCGCGCCGCTGAACCCGCCGAAGACCTCGGAGTGGATCACTCCAAGGCGTGCGCAGGCGAACATCGAGACGGGCAACTCAGGGACCATCGGCAGGTGGAAGGTGATCCGGTCGCCGGTCTTCACTCCGCCGAAGTCCCGGAGCAGCACCGCGAACTCGTTCACGCGGCGGTAGAGCTCCTGGTACGTAATCGCCTTCGTCTCCTCGTCCTCCGGCTCGGGCACCCAGATGAACGCCGCCTTGTCGCGGCTCGAGGCCAGGTGCCGGTCGACGCAGTTGAAGCAGGCGTTCAGGCGCCCGCCGACGAACCACTTCCAGAACGGCGGGTTGCTCGTGTCCAGCGTCGTGTTCCAGTAGCGATCCCAGGTGAGCAGGTCCGCGTACTCCTTGAAGCACTCGGGGAAGTGCTCCTCGCTGAACCGCTCGAAGATGGCCGGGTCGGCCGCGTTCGCCTGCGAGATGAATGTCGCCGGCGGGTAGTAGTTTTCCTCCTCCCGCCAGTGAACGGCGATCTGCGACTCGGAGACCTCCGTCTCCTCTGCTGCTGACACCTCCTGAACGTCGGTCATCCTAGGCCCCTCGCGGCATCGGCGTGCCGAGGTGCGAGAACACCGGGAGGCGATCCCACAGCGGCGCGCCGACCGGCAGCACCGGCCTTGGCGACATGCCGTTTACGACTCCCGCGGCCGAGGCGTACCAGGCGGCGGCGGCGGTCAGGATGCCGACCCAGCCACCCGCGTGGAGGACCCACTCGCCCCCGCCGTTCCCGATACGGAAGAAGCCGATCGCCAACACGATCTCGGTGATCTCCAGGGTCAAGAAGACCGTGAATACGGCCACGTTGACCCGCAGGCTCCAGAGCATCATGTACGTGTTGAAGATCGCGAACGAGACCAGGAACCAGGCGAGCCCGTTGTCGATGTCAGCTCCCTTGAGCGAAGCACCGAGACTCGTCGTGTCCGCGAGCACGACGAAGATCCCGAGCGCGAGCCAGAACCCGCCGTAGGTCGAGAACGCGGTCGACCCGAACACATTGCGGTTGCGGAACTCCCACATCCCCGCGAGCAGCTGAATCAGGCCGCCGTAGAAGAGCGCGAGCCCGATCCACAGCACGTCCGGGATGAAGGACGCGTTGTGGCCGCTGAGCATGAAAGTAGTGAGTGCGAACGCTGCGAGCCCGAGCGGCGCGGGATCGGCCGCGGGTGCGAGTTCCACTAAGGTCCTCGCTTCTCGGCGTTCCTCGGCTTGAACAGCCATGGCTACCTCCTTCGGCGCCCGATTCTCGGGGCTGCGCCGCGAGCGTCAGGCGCATTGGCGGCTATATCGGTCTTAGAACGACCGACCTGCCACGGAGATACCCGCTTGGCTCGGTTTAAACGCATGAGAACCGGCCGTCCTCGGAGATAATCCAGTTTAGGCCGGGACGACAAGAGCGCGCGCGGCGACGAGCATGAGCCAGCCCAGGAGAGCGGCGAGGAAGAGCCAGAAGAAGATACTGCCGCCGCCCGCGAGGGTTCCAACGATGCCGCCGAGCACGAGGACGCCGGCGATCACCGAGTACCGGCTCAGCGAACGCCACTGCTCGTCGCCGCGGAACTGTGCCGCGAGCACGAACATCGAGGCGAGGGCCGCCGGCAGCAGAATCGTGAACGCTAGGGCGTGCATGAATCCGTTCCACGTGTCAGGCCCGCCGCCGTTGACCATTCCATAGTCCGCCCTGATCGCCGAGAGGCACAGCGCGGCGCCGGTCAGCGCGAGCAGGCTCGGCCCGACCTTCCGCCGCACGTCGAGGAAGCGGAAGAGGGCGACCGCGAGCGCGAGCACGGAGAGGCCGAGCAGGAGGAAGTTCAGAATCTGGAGGAAGCCGTAGTCCCCGAGCGCCGTGCTGCTCGGCCACGGAGGGTCGGGGTTGTCGAACGGCGCAGCGCTCCAGCCGAGGTCGTGCAGAAAGTCCCACTCGAGCGCCGTCACGACGAGGACGATCGCCGCGAAAAGCGGCGGACCGACGAGCCCGGCGAGCGCGAGCCTCCTGGTCGTCATACCCAGGCGACTCTACGCTCACGAGGTTCTGCGCAGAGGCCGGACGGGACCCTCGACTGGATCGAGCTTGTGGATTACCCTCGTAGCTGATTCAGAGAGGAGGGTTGGAAATGAGTGACACCGAAGACGAGCGCTCCATCCTCGATGCGTTGGACCCAGGTGGGCAGGAGGCGCTCAGCCCGGAAGAGGAGCGCTCCATCCTCGAGGAGATCAACCACATCCGCGAGCACATCGAGGTGCTCGAGGATGCCGCGCGGGCGGCACGGGCCGCGGAGTTCGAGCAGATCCGCACCGTCGTCGAGCAACTGGAAGCGGTCGCCGCGGCGGCGAGAGCGGTCGAGAGTGACCTGGCTCGGGAGCTTGCGAACACGAATCGGATGAGCGTCGCAACCGCTCGCATCGTGCGCGACCGGCTCGCCAACGCCCTCCGCGCTCTTGCCGAGGTGCTCGTGACGGCGGAAGGATCGGATCGCAAGAACTCGAGAGAATCGCGACCGTAAATAGCGGTTACGGCTTCTCAACGAGCGAGCCGACGCCATAGGGACCGCGAGGCCGGGCCTCTACCATCGGCCAAAGGTGGTTCGGCAAATCAGAGAATGCCGCCGCCGATAAAGACTCCCGAGACCAAGGAGGAGACGGTGAAACCTACCGTCGAGATTCAAGACGGCCGCGGCAAGCCGATCGATGAGCCGTCGCTGCCCGCTCCTCTTCCCCGCGGCGAGTTCGTCTCGGCCCGCTACGAGTCGGACTGCGCACGCTTCCTCGCCGAGACGAAGAGCCTGGCGCGCCGTCGCGCTGAGGCTGGCTTCGCGCGCCCATCAGCGGCCCACTAGATCGCGCCGGCGTGGACTTCGCCGCGCCTGGGCGGCGTTCCCGGGTGAGGCCTCTAAACGCGGCCGACATGGGCGCGAGTGACGTCTGCCGGCGACGCGCAGCCGCAGAGCGCGAGAGCCAGCACGAGCTCTGCGCGCAGCAGTTCGAGGACTCGCGCGACGCCCTCGGCGCCGCCAACCGCGAGCCCGTAGAGGGGGGCTCTACCTACGAGCACCGCTTGCGCGCCGAGCGCGAGCGCCTTCACCACATCGGTGCCGCGCCGAATTCCTCCGTCCATGAGCACCTCGGCGCGGTCTCCGACCGCCTCGACGACCTCGGGCAGCGCGTCGATGGATGCAGCCACACCGTCCAGTTGGCGGCCACCGTGGTTCGAGACAACGACGGCTTCGGCGCCGGCCTTGCAGGCGAGCACGGCGTCCTCGGCGGTGAGGATGCCCTTGACGACAAGCGGCAGGGAAGAGACCGAGCGCAGCCACTCGAGGTCGCGCCAGTTCAGCGAATTGTCGACGACCCAGTTGATATCCACGGGCGAGACCGCACCCGCGCCCTCCGCGAGCGCGAGAAACGCAGGGACCGACACGTCGTCAGGAATCTCGAACCCCGTCCGGAGATCTCGCTCGCGGCGCCCGAGCACCGGCAAGTCGACTGTGAGCACGACCGCGCCATAGCCTTCGGCCGCTGCGCGCTCGACCAGGTCCTGGACGAAGCCGCGGTCAGTCGACCAGTAGAGCTGGAACCAGCGCGCTCCGTCGCCGGCTGCAGTGCCGACCTCCTCGATCGTGCCGGTCGCAAGAGTCGAGAGGCACATCACGGTCCCGGCCGCAGCGGCGCCGCGGGCCATGGCCCGCTCGCCGTCAGGATGGGCCATGCGCTGGAAGGCCGTCGGGCCGACGAGGACGGGCAGCGCGACTTCCGTCCCGAGCACCCTCGTGCCGGTTCTGACCTCGGAGACATCGACCAGCGTGCGCGGCCGCAGGACCCAGCGGTTGAACGCGGCGAGGTTCTCGCGCATCGTCCACTCGTCGTTCGCCCCGCCGGCGATGTAGCCGAACGTCCCGGGATCGAGCCGCTCCTCGGCGGCGCGCTCGTAGTCCCAGACGTTGAGGAGCTGGGCCTCGTCCACCGCGCGAGCTTACTGCGGGCCTCTCGCCACGAGATGCCTAGTTCGACAGCGCCGAGATTTTCTCGGTCAACGCGCTCATGCCAAGCTCTTGGGAGAGCGACCTCGCTGAGGCGAGGAGATCATCTGCGCGCCCACGATCGTCGGCGTTGCCGCACGCCAGCAGCATGTGCGCAAAGTCGTACTGCGTGTGAGCGAGCCACGAACGGGCGCCCATCTCGGCGTTCATCGCAACCGCATCCTCGAAGTGGTGGACTGCGTCGGACCACATCGATCTCGTCGCGGCGAGGATCCCGAGGCCGCGGGACGCTGAACCCAGACAGAGCTCGGGCGGCGTCACGGCGTTGAGCGCTGCATAAGGAAGTAGGAGCTCGTAGAGCGTCGCTGCCTGTGCCACGTCACCGAGGTCGCGGCACACTTCGGGCAGCAGGCTGATACTGCACAGCCACTGCATTTCCCCGCCCGCCCCGTAAGCCGGAAACGCGTCAGCCGCGAGAACCTCGAGTGCGACACGGGCGTCGTCCATCCGCCCGAGCTGTGCGAAGACGTCGGCAACCACATACCGCCAGACGGGGTACGCGGGGTAATCGTCGACGGCGCGCTCGACGACTTCGACGACCTCCCCCAGCCGACCCTGCTCACGCCGGAGCGCGTACATCTGGAGATCGAATGCCTGCTGCGCATTCGCGCTTTGCGCCAGCCGACCTAGCTCGAGTGCCTGGTGAATCGCGGCTTCGGCCTCTTCGAACCTGCCCTCGAAAAGCGCGAGCATGGCGCTTCGGGTGACGGTGTCCCAGAGCTGAGCCGGCTGGCGAAGCTGGTGCGCCAATCGGGTTGCGGCCTCATCGTCCTCGTGTGCGGCAGGCAGGTCGCCGGCCTCGATCAGCACGTAGAAGCGGCAGTCGTGCCCCGCGTATGCTCGCTCCGCCTCGCCCGTGCTCTCGGCAACCTCGATCAGCTCATTCACGATGGCGAGCCGTTCTTGGTGCACATCCGGGCTCCAGTCCGACTCATAGCGCCCCTCGAGCGCGTACGCGAGCGTCGCCGGATCGCCGAGGCGGCGGGCGATGTCGACCGCCTGCTGGCTCATCGCCACCCTCGGCTCGCGAGGGAGCGTGTCTCGCAGCGGGCCGGCCGTCAGCCGCGCGAGCAGCCGAACCCGCAGCTCGCCGTCCTCTTCGGGAAGAGCGGCGAGAGCTTCCTCGAGCAACGGCACCAGCTGCGTGTCGCCCCAGGCTCGGGACCACACAAACCTGCCGCCGTAGCCGAGGGCGGCGCGCGCGAGCTGCTCCGGCATCGTGGCATTCCTCGCGGCCGCGGCGGCTCGCAAGAAGGTCTGCTTCGCCCTCGGAATGTCTCCCGCCCGTGCCTCGACGTCGCCGAGCCGGAGAAAGAGCTCGCAGCGCAGCTCCTCGTCCGATGCGCCCGCAAGCTCGAGCGCCTCGAGCGCCATCTCGTAGAGGCGCGCGCTTTCCTCGTAGGCGAGGAGCTCGAGGGCGCGATCTCCGGCGCGCTGGGCGTAGCCGAGGGCCTTGTCGAACTCGCGGCCGGCGATGGCGTGATGGGCGAGCTCGGCCAGGTGGGGTCCCGGCTCCTCGCCGTAGAGCGCCTCGAGTGCTTCGCTCGCCTGCCTGTGCAGTCGGAGGCGGCGAACGGTCGTGAGTCCCTCGTACAGCGTGTCGCGGATGAGAACGTGGGCGAAGCGCAGACGACCGCGCCCACCGGGAACGTCGGAGACGACGCGAGCGGCCATAGCCTCGTCCAAGATGTCGAGAAGCTCCTCCTCCGAGACATCGCTGAGGTGAGCGAGCGCATCGAGCGGGAATTCGCGGCCCAACACGGATGCCAGAATCAACACACGGTTGCACTCGTCCGAGAGGTGCGTGAGCCGACGAGCGATGACGTCGCGGACGCTTTCCGGGATTGAAACCCTCGCGGCCGCGGATTCGGCGCGAACGCCCTCGACCGAGAGCAGACGGACGGTCTCTCCGACGAAGAGTGGATTCCCTTCCGTCTCGTCGTGCAGCGCCGCCACCAGCTCCGGCGACGCGATCTCCGCGGCCGTCAGCTCGAGGTACTCCGCCACGGCCTCCTCGCTCAGACCGCCGAGCGAGAGGCGACGCGTCACCGACTCGCGGGCGACTTCGGCGAGCATCTCGGTGAGAGGTTGTCCCGGGATCGGGTCGACGTCTCGGTAGGCACCGAGCACGAGCACCCGCGCCGAGCTGACCTCCCGCGCGAGGAACTGCAGCAAGAGGAGCGACGGCGTGTCAGCCGCATGCAGGTCGTCCAGGACGAGCACGATCGGTCGGCCCTGCGAAGCGTTGCGGAGAAACTCGGCGGTGGCGTCGAAGAGGCGGAAGCGGTCTCCTTCGGAATCGAGTGAGGGTGGCTCCGGCAAATCGGGGAATCGCCGGCGCAGCTCGGGCACGATCTGGGCGAGATCCGCGGCGCCAGCGCCCAGCTGCGAGCGCAGCGCAGCCGTATCGCTCTCCCGCACGTACGCGCGAAGCGACTGCACCCACGGCCAGTAGGCGGGGGCACCTCCGGCCTCCCAGCAGCGGCCGACGAGGACGCACGCGCCGCGGGCTCTCGCGTGCGTGACCAACTCTTCGGCAAGCCGGCTCTTGCCGATGCCCGGCTCGCCGACGAGCAGGAAGAGGCGGCCCCGGCCCACGAAGGCATCGTCGAGGCCGGCCAGCAGCTCCGCGAGCTCGGGCTCGCGGCCAACGAACGCACCACGGGCCGTCTCCGTTGCCCGATCGACCGCCGGCTCGGCAGCAACTGCGAAGTCGAGTCCCGGGTCCTGCTGGAGGATCGCCTGGTGCAGCTCACGCAGGGGGCGGCCTGGCTCGATCCCGAGCTCGTCCACGAGGGCTCGTCTCGCCTCCTGGTAGGCGTTGAGGGCTTCGCTCTGACGCCCACCGCGGTACAACGCGAGCATGAGCTGACCGCGCAACCGCTCGCGCAAGGGTTGCTTCGTGATCAGGGCCTCGAGCTCACCGACGAGGTCGGCGTGCCGGCCGAGCGCGAGGTCGGCCTCGATCCGCTCTTCGAGCGCAACGACCCTGCGCTCCTCGAGCCGGGCGATCTCGGACTGCGCGAAGGACTCGAAGGCGAAATCGGCGAGCGGCGGCCCGCGCCAGAGCGCGAGCGCCTCACGCAGGAGGTCGGAGGCCTGCTCCGGGTCACCGCGGGCGTGCGCACCTCTCCCTTCGTCGAGCAGCCGCTCGAAGCGATCGAGGTCGACGCTGCCGGGCTCGAGCCGGAGCGTGTAGCCGGAGCCTTCTGTCACGAGGAGGCCGTCTGCGAACGCGCGCCGCAGCTGTGAGATGTGGTTCTGAACCACCTTCGGGGCCGTCGCCGGCGCGCGCTCACCCCACAGCTCCTCGACGAGCCGGTCGGTGGAGACCGTCTCGTTCGCGTTCAGGACGAGCAGAGCCAGTAGGGCTCGCTGTTTGCCGCCGCCCAGGGAGATCGTCCGATCGCCAGCTCGGACTTCGAGCGGTCCGAGGATCCGAAACTCCATCGTCCTGGCACTGACGGTAACACCGCTACTACCAGCCGCCTAGCGCGCCTCGGGCCGTTACCGAGTCATGACCCGAACATGGACGAAGCGTGACCGGCGGGGCGCATCGTGGCTCCAGGCCGCCGAGAGAGGAGCGGTCACAACGAGAAAGGAGCAGAAGATGCGCACTGGCAAACGACATCTCTTCCGCCTCATCGCGATCGCTTTCGCGGCTCTGGCGGTAGCAGTCCCGGCCGCTCAGGCAGGAGGGCCGGACGATCGGGCGCTGGCCCGCGCTACCTCGACTGCGCTTGCACCCGCGACGACCTCCCCCGACGACCGGGGCTACTACCGGGGCACGTCGGCCACCCTCGCGCCGAAGAGCCTCAGCCCCGACGACCGGGCGTTCGCGCGCAGCGTGCCCGGCAGCGAGCCGAGGACGATTCCGCTGGCGGTCACCGTTCCGCCGAGCGGTTTCAACTGGGGAGACGCGGTCATCGGTGGCGCACTCGGGCTCGCGCTCGCGTTGCTCGCCGGGGGTGCCGTCCTGATCAGCGTCCGGCATCGCCGCAGCGTTCTAACCGCCTAGTCCACGCAGTTGCCGTGCGCAAGCGGGCGTGGGGCCTCTCGGAGCTCCACGCCCGTCTTGCTCGAGCTCATGGCGCGAGCTTGACCGATCCGTCTTCCGCGAGCGTCCAGTGGGGATTGTGCGCGACCTCCCAGGGGTGCCCGTCAGGATCGATGAAGACGCCGGAGTAGCCGCCCCAGAAGGTCTCGGCTCCGGGGCGCGCGATCGTCGCCCCGGCGGCTTCGGCCTCAGCGATGACCGCGTCGACCTCGAGCGGCGAGCGCACGTTGTGCGCAAGCGTGACGCCGCCCCAGCCGCCGCTGTCGGAGACTCCGCTGTCCTCCGCGAGCTGATCCCGGCCCCAGAGCGCGACGATCATCCCGCCGGACTGGAAGAAGACGACGTCGTCGGCGGGCGCAGCGCCGGTCGTCCAACCGAGCGCCTCGTAGAACGCGCGCGCTCGCTCCAGATCCGCGACGCCGAGCGTGACGAGGCTGAGCCGCTGCTCCATCAGCTGCTCCGCCGCACGAGCTCTTCGCGCCCGGAGCCGCCGGAGACGGTGACCGCAAGGATCGGCCCAAACCCCTTCGCGTAGAACCTGTGCTCGACGACGTCGGGCTCCAGCGGGGTGTACTCCTTGGTCTGGAGAAGTTGCTGAAACGAGCCGACCGGCACCCTCGCGCGCGCGTCCAGGCTCAGCACGTCGGCTGCGTCCTCGGCCTCGCCCTGGTAGTACTCCTGCCGGTAGCTCAGCCCCGGCTTGGGCTTCCCGGGCAAGAGAACTCCCGGCTGCGCACCGTCGACGCCGGCCTGCCATGAGCCTTCGGTGCTCACCTTGCCGTCCTCGAGCTCCCTCGTGTTCTCACCGAGGTACCAGATGTTTCCGGACTCGTCCTGCGCGTACCAATCGAACGTATCTTCCCTGACCTTCCCGTTCTCGGTGAGAACGTCGTGCACGACCCGGGCATTGATGCCGATGATCTTCTTCGTCATGCCGGTGACGGTCACCTCGACCCGCGCCTTGCCCTTGCGATAGACCCAACGGCTCCCTGGGCGCATCGGCCAGTACGGGTTGTCGATCTCCGTGCTGAAATCGTCGGGATCCAGCTTGACCGTCTCGTCGCCCTGCGGCAGCGACGACGACTTCTCGGATCCACAGCCCGCCGCGAGCGCAAGAAGCAGCGCCACGGCGAGGACGATCCTCACCGCCGAGCCGCCGCCGGCTCGGCGTGGATCCGGCCCTTGGCGTCCTTCAGCGGCCCGCCAGAGCGGCCGGCGCGGCGGGCAAGGATCTCGGCGAGGATCGAGAGCGCGGTCTCGGCGGGAGTGTGCGCGCCGATGTCGAGCCCCGCCGGCCCCGCGATCCGGTCGATGTCCTCTTCGGCCACGCCCTCTGCGAGCAGCCGCTCGCGCCGACGGGCCTGGTTGCGGCGCGCGCCGAGAGCGCCGATGTAGAACGCGCTCGTGCCCAGCGCGCCCTTCAGCGCCGGAATGTCGAAGCGATCCTCGTGCGTGAGCACCACGACTGCCGTCTCCTCGTCCGGCTCCACGCGCGCGAGGACCTCCTCGGGCCACTCGACGCGGAGCTCGTCCGCGCTCGGGATGCGCTCCGCGGTCGCGAACTTGCCGCGTGGGTCGGCGACGATCGTTCGCCAGCCGAGCTGATTCGCGGCGGCGCAGAGCGCCTCGGCCGTGTCGACGGC
>WNGA01001186.1_pt1 | contig 56333 bp, 38 predicted proteins | sample 5400061 | NCBI WGS metagenome assembly WNGA01 (sample SAMN13153366, study PRJNA577476) | soil metagenome | isolation source: 100 cm soil or saprolite under grassland replicate 2 | place: USA:California | collected 2016-06-15
CGGGTCGTGCTGTACCCGATGGACGACGCCATGGCCGAACTCCGCGCCTACCTACCCGCCGCCGACGCCACCCGCGTATACCGCAAGGTCAACCAGGCCGCCCACGCCGCCGCCGGCCCCGGCGACGGGCGGACCATGGACCAACGCCGCGCCGACGCCCTCACCGACCTCATCCTTAACCCGACGGCCAACACCAGCAGCACCACCACCAGCACCGGCAGCAGCACCGGCGGCGGCGGCACCAGCAGCAGCACCAGCAGCAGCACCGGCGGCGGGGGCAACGGGGTGCTGGTGCAGGTCACCATGCCCGCCACCATGCTGATGGGCCTGACCGAACACGGCGCCGAACTCGCCGGGTACGGACCCATCCCCGCCCCGGTGGCCCGGGAACTCGCCGCCGACGGCACCTGGCGACGACTGCTCACCGACCCGGTGTCCGGGCACCTCCTCGACTACGGCCGCACCACCTACCGGCCACCCGCCGCGCTCGCCGACTTCATCCGCGCCCGCGACCGGCACTGCATCTTCCCGGGCTGCATGCGAGCCGCCACCACCTGCGACATCGACCATCGCAAACCGTATCCGGAAGGCGCTACCAGCGCGTGCAACCTGGCCTGCCTGTGCCGTCATCATCACCGGCTCAAACACGAAGCGGGATGGTCGCTCGACAAGCAGGGCGATCGATATGTATGGACCACGCCGACCGGCCAGCGGTTCGAGAGCGCGCCGGAGCCGATCGCCGAGCCGATTCCCGAGCCGATTCCCGAGCCGATTCCCGAGCCGATCGCCGAGCCGATTCCCGAGCCGATTCCCGAGCCGATTCCCGAGCCGATTCCACCGGCACAATCCCAGCCCACAATCGAGCCGGCAACCGACCCGCCGCCATTCTGACGCGGCAGTTTCAGAATCCCTACTGGGCGTACACGGCGAACTCCCAGAGCGAATAGCCGTACCGGGTGCCGCGCTGCGTCCCGTACATCCGGACGTACCGCGCCTGGGTCGGCGTGAATCCGATGACGTCCACCCCGCCGTCGCCGGCAGCGGTGGAGAATACCGTCCGCCAGTCCGACCCGGTGTTCCCGACTTCGATCCGGTAAGCGCGCCCGTAGGCGGCCTCCCAGTTCAGCACCACCCGGCCGACCTGCCGCACCGAGCCGAGGTCCACCCGTAGGTACTGCGGGTCGCTCCACCAGCTCCCCCACCGGGTACCCAGGTCGCCGTCCACCGCGTTCCGCGCCGGCAGCGAGTAGAACAGCCCCGACTCGACGCTGCTCGCCGTCGCCGGCCGCCCCGCCGCCAGGTTGGCCACGTTGTCGCCGCGCCCCGCGGGAAACTCGATCACCTGCTGGAACGTGGGCCGGTTCTGCCAGTGCGTCCGGTCCTGGGTGATGCCGCCCATCGGCTGGTGGATGATCGCGTCGTGGCAGAACTGGTCGCCGGCCGCACAGTCGGCGTCGCCGGGGTACACCTCGGTGGCCGGCGCCGTCATCGCCTGCTGCAGCGTGTCGAGCAGCACCGCCCGGCAGGCCGCGATCCCGCCGCCGCCGGCCGACCCGCAGAACCGTTGCGGCAGCGGCCCCTGCACCGGGTCCCCCAGCACCGACCGCAGGTCCTTGCTCGCGTACCCGCCCCACCCGTGCTGGAACGCCGACCCGACGTGCGAGGGTCGCTCGTCCACCGGCTGCACCGCGGTCAGCGACCCGTACAGCGACGCACCGAGCGACGGTCCGAAGGCCGCCTGCACGAACCGCGGCCACCACGCGTCCAGGTACCGGATCGCCTGGCTGTTGTCGTACGTCGTCGCGCCGGGGCCGGCCGACCGCCGCAAGGCCCCGGCCGCCACCCACGCGGTCAGCCCATCGACCGCGGCCTGCAGCGCCGGATCGGTGACGGGCGCCGTGCCGATCACGCGCAGCATCAGCGGCAGCACCTTGTCGCCGACCAGGTCGGTCAGCGCCGCCCGCTCCATCGCCGCGGTCAGGCTCGCCCGGGTCGCCGTGCCGCCGCCGGCGAGTAGCCGCCGGATCCCGTCGTCCAGCGGCTGCGACCGGAACACCGCGTTGAAGCTGAAGTTGCCGTCCGCGGCGTTGTAGCCCGGCGCCTGCTTGTTGTTCCAGCTCGTCAGGTAGTCCTGGTCCACGACCTGGGGGTGCTGCGAGATCGGCGTGTACTGCGCGGCGTTGGTGTCCGGGTTCCACCCCGCCCACTCGTACGCCGGGTCCGCCTTCGTCGGCAGGTTGGCGTCCGCGCCGGCCGGCCGCACCGGGTTGTCGCCGGAGGCCAGGTACGCGATGTGGTGCGCGTCGGCGTAGAAGAAGTTGAAGGCGAACCCGACCCGGTATGCGACCTGCTGGAAGGTCTGCGGTGAGTTCACCCGGTCCGGGTCGCCGAACATCGAGAAGCCGGCCGCCGCGTCGACCTCCCGCTGGTAGGTACTACGCAGCCGGGTGAACGCGACCGGGCGGCCGGCCACCGCCCCGCGGTGCGACACCAGCCCGTACTTCGTCCGCTGCATCCTCAGCGTGTACGACCCGGCCGCGGTGGAGTCGGCGAGGGTGGGGCTCCACGAGTTGGTCGCCGACAGCGTCTCCATCGCCAGGCACTGCCCGTGGAAGAGGTAGTGGTCGGAGGACGGGGTGGGCGCCGCCCCGGACGGGTCGCACAGGTCCACCGCGTAGCTGTCGGTCAGGTCGGAAGCGGCGGACGTGGCGCTCCACGCGTAGTCCCGCCCGCGGCCGAGCAGCACCGAGAAGTTCAGCCCGGCGAACGCCACCCCGCGCGCCGACACCCCGGGGCCCTGCAGTTCCTCGGCGATCCACAACTGCGGCGCGAAGTAGCCGGTCTGCGGCCCGAACACGGCCACCGGGTGCCCGCTCGCGGTGTGCGCCCCGGACACCAGCAGCGCGTTGGACATCCCCCGGTCCGGCGTGTCCAGGTACCCCGGCGGCACGATGCCGCCGTCCAGGATCCCGGTCGCGGCCTCGTCCGTCGTGCTCGCCCCGGTCCCGCCCGACCCGGACCGCGGCAGGCTCGCTGTGCCGGCCTCCGCCGCGGGCGTACCGGTCCCGGTCGCGTCCACCACCTCCGGCTCGGGCACCACGCTGTCCCGGTCCGGCAGCACCGTGCCGGCCACCAGGGCCGGCGTACCGTACGGGAAGGACTGTCCGTTGTGGACGGTGGTCGGCGTCTCAGGGTCCTCCGCGGAGCGGAACGCCTGCCACACCCCGGTTCCCGCGGCCACCCCGTATCGGGCCCGCGCCTCGACCAGGGCCAGCGCGGAGGCCATCTCCCCGCCCCCGCCGCCGCCGAAGAACCCGCCCACCACGCCCGCGGTGGCCACCACGTCGGTGACCCGCCACGGGTCGGGCCCGAGCAGGTGCCCGGTCGCCGGGTACTCCCCCGGGAACGACAGCGTCGCCTTCGACTGGGCGATGTACGCGTTCACCCCGGCGACCCAGTCCCGGATGTCGGCCTGCGCCTGCACGCCGTCCGGGCCGAGCGCGGACAGGTGGTCGAACTGCGCCTGCAGGTCGGCCTCGGTGTACGGGGCCACCGCCCAGACCCGCTGCTCGAACTGCTGGTTGCCCGGCGCGCCGCCGACGAACGAGGTGAGCTGCCCACGGCCGAGGTGCCGGAACACGTCCATCACGAACAGCCGGTCGTTCGCGCCCGCGTACCCGGCGCCGAACATCGTGCCGGACCGGGTAGTGCCGGTGATGTGCGGGACGCCGTCCCGCCGGTCCCGCACGATGGAGACATCCGGCCGCGGCGAGAAGGTGCTCTCCACCTGGTCGGATGGCACCCCGAACGACTCGTCCTCGAAGAAGTTCGACAGTTGCGCGTCGGTCAGCCCGGAGTAGTTCCACACCAGGCTCTGGTACCTGCCGAGCTGGTCGGAGAAGTGCGGCGGCCGGATGCCGAACGCCTTGAACGCCAGCAACTCCACCAGCGTGGCGTTGCCGTTCTCCCCCGGCGGCAGCACGTAGTCGCACTGCCCGAGGCAGAAGTCGGTGGCGGCGAACCCGGCCGGCAGCGCCGCCGCGGCGGATGGTTCCGCCCCGGCCAGGGCGGTCGATGCGGCCACCACGGCGACCAGGACGGCGGAACGGGCGGGACGTCGGGCCATCGCGGCCTCCCCGAGCCAGAGACGGATACGTGAGAGGTATTCAGATCCTCGGCCGGCCGAACGGCTCCCGTCAAGAGGCCCGAACAGACCCGACCCAGATCACCCGACCGCGCCATGGTCTGCACCTCTGAACCCGCGCAGGTGACCGTGACCAGCCGTCTGTCCCGGGGCCGGGTGGGCACCGCTACCGTCGCGGGGCACGCACTCTCGATGATCGGAGCGGGCCGGTTGATCAGTTCAAGGCCCGGACCGTATTCTTACCTCGTGTTCGTTGTAAGGAGGCGTGCCGTGGAGGTCTCCGCCACCGTCACCAGCAAGGGTCAGGTGACCATCCCGAAGCAGGTACGTGAGGCGCTCGGCATCGTCGAAGGCGACCAGGTGCTGTTCCGGGTGGAGGGTGGCCGCGCCACACTTGCCCGGACGCGTGACCTGCTGGACCTGGCCGGCACGGTCAGCGTGCCGGCCGCCAAGCGGGGCGCGCGGTGGGACGAGGTGCGCAGGGTAGCCAGGGCCGCCCGGGGTGAGCGCGTGACGAAGGCGTCGCCGGCGCCTGGAGGCAGGCGCGCTGGATGAGCGCGTTCGTCGACACGAACATCCTGATCAGGCACCTCACCGGAGATCCACCCAAACAGGCTCGCCAGGCCACCGCCTTCCTGGCCGCTGCCGAGGAGTTGCTGCTCGCCGACCTGATCGTGGCCGAGACGGTGTACGTGCTGGAGTCGTTCTGCGAGGTGCCGCGCAACCAGGTCGCCGACCTGGTGCGCGCGGTGATCGCTTTCCCTCCGGTCACGGTGCTGGACGAGGCCCTGCTCCTGCGTGCCCTGGAGGTGTACGAGGTCAACCGGTTGGACTTCGCCGAGGCGTACCTCGTCGCCTGCGCCGAGGTGTCCGGCGTTGGCGCGGTGGCCTCGTTCAACCGCGCGGTGAGCCGGGTCCCGACCGTCCGCCACATCGTGCCCGGCAAGTAATCGGCCCCCAGACCCCCGACCGGGCATTCCGACCCGCCTGCGGGTGCCAGCATGCCAGGATGGTCCGGAACCGGCGATGGGCTGACGAGGGGCGGCAATGGCGGGGAACGACTCAGCGGCGATCAAGAACCATGCGGCGTTCATCTGGTCTGTGGCCGACCTGCTGCGCGGGGACTACAAGCAGTCCGAGTACGGCAAGGTCATCCTGCCGCTGACCGTGATCCGCAGGCTCGACTGCGTGCTGGAGCCGACCAAGGCGAAGGTGCTCGCCATCCACCGGCAGTTCGGCGACCGGGATCCGCTGCTGCGGTCGGCCGCGGACGACAACCAGTTCTACAACACCTCGGTGCTGACCCTGCGGCGGATCCTGGACGACTCGGCCACGGTCGCCGACAACCTCGCCGAGTACATCGCCAAGTTCTCGCCGAACGCCCGGGACGTGATCGAGAAGTTCGACTTCCACACCCAGATCGCGCGGCTGGACCGGGCGAACCTGCTGTACCTTGTGCTGTCGAAGTTCTGCGACGTCGACCTGCACCCCGAGGTCGTGTCGAACGTCGAGATGGGCTACCTGTACGAGGAGCTGATCCGGCGGTTCTCCGAACTGTCGAACGAGACCGCGGGCGAGCACTTCACGCCGCGCGAGGTGATCCGGCTCATGGTGGAGCTGCTGTTCACCGACGCCGACGACCTGCTGCACCGGCCCGGGAAGATGGCCAAACTGTTCGACCCGGCCTGCGGCACCGGCGGCATGCTGTCGGTGGCCGCCGACCGGCTGCGCGAGTACAACCCGGACGCGACGCTGGAGGTCTTCGGCCAGGAGTTGAACGCGGAGACCTACGCGGTGTGCCGGTCCGATATGATGATCAAGGGGGAGGATGCGGACAACATCCGGTTCGGCAACTCCTTCTCCGAGGACGCCTTCGAGGGCGAGCGCTTCGACTACCTGCTGGCCAACCCGCCGTTCGGGGTGGAATGGAAGAAGGTGGCGGACACGGTCCGCCGGGAGCACGAGAAGGAAGGCTTCGGCGCCCGGTTCGGGCACATGATCTCGAAGATGAAGCCGGTGGCGCGGGGCGGGTCGCGGCTGGCGATCGTCTTCAACGGCTCGCCACTGTTCACCGGGGCGGCGGGATCGGGTGAGTCGGAGATCCGGCGGTGGATCATCGAGAACGACTGGCTGGAGGCGGTGGTAGCGTTGCCGGACCAGCTTTTCTACAACACGGGCATCTCGACGTACTTCTGGGTGGTGACGAACCGCAAGAGCCCCGAGCGGCGCGGGAAGGTGCAGTTGGTGGACGCGCGGGAGCTGTTCACGAAGATGCGCAAGAGTCTCGGCGAGAAGCGCAAGCAGGTGTCGGAGGAGCAGATCGGCGAGATCGTCCGGCTGTACGCCGACTACGCCGAGAACGACCGGGTGAAGATCTTCCCGAACGAGGAGTTCGGCTTCCTGCGCATCACGGTGGAGCGGCCGCTTCGGCTGCGCTGGGAGATCACCGAGGAGACGCTGGCTGCGGTTGACGGGCATACCAAGCTCGGCAAGCTGGAGGAGGCGGTACGTACCGGGGTACGGGCAGGCTTGCAGGACTGGACCGGTGAGGTGTTCACCGACCGGGCGCTGGCCGCCAAGCGGGTCGGCGAGTTGCTGCGCAACATCGGCGTGCGCGGCAAGCCGGTCGAGAAGGCCGTGCTGGAGGCGCTGGCCGTCCGCGACCCCGAGGCCGAACCGGTCACCGACGAGCACGGCAACCTCGAGCCCGACCCCGACCTGCGCGACTACGAGAACGTGCCGCTGCCCGCCACGCAGGTCACCTTCGAGGCTGATCCAACGGAACGGCTGGCCACCCTGGAGTACCGCACCGCCGTCGAGGACTACCTGGCAGCCGAGGTCCTCCCCTACGTCCCCGACGCCTGGATCGACCACACCAAGACCAGGATCGGGTACGAGATCCCGCTCACCCGGCACTTCTACAAGTACGTGCCACCCCGGCCGCTCGCCGAGATCGACGCGGAGATCAAGGCGCTGGAAGCGGAGATCCAGGCACTGCTCAACGAGGTGACCGAATGACCGACTCGCCTTGGAGTTCTGTCCGGGCCAAGTATCTGTTTACCGAGGTAGATAATCGCGCCGGCGATCTCAGACTTCCGTTACTGTCCGTATCTGTTTACCGAGGCGTAATTCCCCGGAGCGAACTAACGACCACAGAGGCGCGAGCCGACGACCTCAGCATCTACAAAACGTGCGATACGGACGATATCGTCGTCAATCGGATGAGTGCATATCAAGGTGCGGCGGGAATCGCGCGAGCTCCGGGGCTAGTGAGCCCCGACTACATGGTGTTGCGGACGAGTCAGGGAGTCGAGCCCCGATTCTTCTCGCATCTGACACGATCTTCGTGGTTCACAGGCCAGATCAAGCGTCGACTTCGCGGGATCGGAAGTCCCGACCAAGGGAACGTCAGGACTCCACGAATCAACGTGGAAGAGCTCGGTGAGATTATTGTGCGGATTCCCAATGGGAGACTGCAGCGCCAGATCGCGGATTTCCTCGATGGAGAGACCGTCCGCATCGACGCCCTCGTCGCCAAGAAGCGCCGGCTGATCAACCTTCTCGAGGAGCAATGGTCCGCCACATTGGAGATGGCCATTGGAGGTGGCTGGGCAAGCGGCCTCATCCTGCAAGGCAAGGATGTAGAAGTCCCGGGTGGATGGCGGGTACGCAAACTGCTCCATCTACTCGATCCCTCGATTCCGCTCGTGTATGGAATCTTGCTGCCCGGCCCACGGTTGAGCGAGGGAGTGGCTTACATTGGCGCTGGCGACGTAACGGTTGATCGTCTCCATCTCGAGCTTCTGCCGCGCACTACCGAGGAGATAGCAGCCGAGTATCCCAGATCACGGATGCGCTCGGGAGAAATCGTTTATGCGATTCGCGGATCATTTGGAGCGGTCGAACAGATTCCTCCAGAACTGGATGGGGTGAACCTCTCTCGCGACGCAGCCAGAATCGCCCCTTCATCCGCCATCAGCGGGTCTTGGCTGACGTTCGCCTTGAAGTCTCACACAGCTCAGGAGCAATTCCTCAGAAAGGAGGTAGGAGCAACTATCACAGGCGTGAACATCGGCGACTTGAAACAGGTTCGCCTTCCTGTTCCTCCACGGGAGAGCCAAGAACTGCTGACCGGACACCTCAAAGCCCGCAGATCTGTTGTCAACAAGACCATCGGCGCTCTTGGGACGCAGATCTCACTGCTCCAGGAGCACAGGCAGGCGTTGATTACGGCGGCGGTGACCGGGGAGACGGAGGTACCGTCGCGGTACCGGCGGGACATAGCTGGGCGAGCTGACGCCGTTGACGTGGGTGCTGCGAGGGGCGAGGCTGGCGGATCTGCATGAGAGTTGACGAGGAAGCGTTCGAGGCTGAGATAGCCGAGTGGCTGGTCAAGCACGAGGGGTATGTCGCCGGGCGGCCGGATGACTTTGATGCCGCGCTGGGGATTGACACCGCGCAGTTGTTCGCGTTCATCGGGGCCACGCAGGCGGAGGCGTGGGAGCGGCTGGTCAGGCTGTACGGGGGTGGCCGGGATGCGGCGCAGCGGGGGTTCAAGGCGCGGCTGGCCAAGGAACTGAACTCGCGGGGCACGGTGGATGTGCTGCGGCGCGGGGTCGTGGATCTGAGTGTGACGATCCAGTTGGCGTACTTCCGGCCGGCGCACGGGCTGACCCCGGCGCTGGTTCAGCGCTACGACGCGAACATCCTGAGCGTCACCCGGCAACTGCGGTACGCGGCGGATTCGGGCAAGGCGCTGGACCTGGCGCTCTTCGTCAATGGGCTGCCGGTGGCCACCGCGGAGATCAAGAACCCGATCACGGGGCAGACCGTCGCAGACGCCAAGGCGCAGTACCGCGCCGACCGCGACCCGGCCAACCTCACGCTGGCGCGGCGCGCCGTGGTGCACTTCGCGGTGGACACCGAGCAGGTGGCCATGACGACCCGGCTGGCCGGCGAGCGGACCGCGTTCCTCCCGTTCGACCGCGGCCACGATGGCGGGGCCGGCAACCCGCCGAACCCGGACGGCCACCGCACCGCGTACCTGTGGCAGCAGGTCTGGGCACGGGACGCCTGGCTGGACCTGCTGCAGCGGTTCGTGCACGTGGAGAAGCCGCCGAAGGGGTCGCGGAAGCCGGCGGCGGTGATCTTCCCGCGGTACCACCAGTGGGATGCCGTGCGGGCGTTGGAGGCCGCCGCGCGGGCCGACGGGCCGGGGCGGGAGTACCTGGTGCAGCACTCGGCCGGATCGGGCAAGTCGAACACCATCGCCTGGCTGGCGCACCGGCTGTCCACCTTGCACGGCGCCGACGACCGGCCGGTCTTCGACAAGGTCGTGGTCATCACCGACCGGCGGGTGCTCGACCGGCAGCTCCAGGACACGATCTACCAGTTCGACCACGCCCACGGCGTCGTGCAGAAGATCGACACCGACTCGGCGCAGCTCGCCGCGGCCCTCGCGGGTGCCCAGGCGAGGATCATCATCACGACGCTGCAGAAGTTCCCCGTCGTGATGCGGCAGGGCGCCGACCTGCCGGACCGGCGGTACGCGATCGTGGTGGACGAGGCGCACTCCTCGCAGACCGGGGAGAGCGCGCAGAGCCTGAAGCTGATCCTCGGCGCGGCCACCCCCGAGCAGCAACTCGACGCGGCAGCCGCGGCGGACGCCACCGCCGCCGGCGAGCCCGCCGACCCGGTCGCCGACGCACTCGAGGCGCTGGCGCGGGCCCGCGGCCGGCAGCCGAACCTGAGCTTCTTCGCCTTCACCGCCACGCCGAAGGGCCGCACCCTCGAACTGTTCGGCCGGCTCAACCCGGCCACCCGCCGGCACGAGGCGTTCCACACCTACACCATGCGGCAGGCGATCGAGGAGAAGTTCATCCTCGACGTGCTGGCCAACTACACGACGTACCAGACGTACTGGAACATCGAGAAGACGATCCGCGAGGACCCGGCGTACGACACCGCCAGGGCCAGGACGGCCATCGCCAGGTTCGTCAGCCTGCACGAGCACAACCTGGCGCAGAAGTCCGAGGTGATCATCGAGCACTTCCGCCAGCACGTCCGGCACAAGATCCGCGGCCGGGCCAAGGCAATGGTGGTCACGGCGTCCCGCCTGCACGCCGTGCGCTACCAGCAGGCGCTCACCCGCTACTGCCGCGAGCACGGCTACGACATCGGCGTGCTGGTCGCGTTCTCCGGCACGGTCTCGGCCGGCGGCGAGGAGTGGACGGAGTCCGGCCTCAACACCAAAGCGGCCGGCACGCCGGTCCCCGAGTCACGCACCGACAAGGTCTTCGCGGAGGACGGCTGGCACGTGCTGGTGGTCGCCGAGAAGTACCAGACCGGGTTCGACCAGCCGCTGCTGTACGCCATGTACGTGGACAAGGTGCTCACCGGGCTGGCCGCCGTGCAGACGCTGTCCCGGCTGAACCGCACCTGCGACGGCAAGGACGGCACCTTCGTCCTGGACTTCCGCAACGATGCGGACGACATCCGGGCATGCTTCGCGCCGTGGTACACCACCACGGTCGCGCCGCCAACCGATCCGAACCTCCTCTACGACACCAGGCACGCGCTCGATCCGTCCGGCGTGCTACTGCCCGAGGAGGTCGAGCGGGCCGTCGGTCTGCTGGTCGGCGCCGACACACCGGCCGGCCACGGCCGGGTGCACGCCGCGCTGACCCCGGCGATCGACCGCTACCGCGGCCTCGACGCGGATGACCAGGACACCTTCCGGGACGCGCTCAACCGGTTCGTGCGCACGTACTCGTTCCTGTCCCAGGTCGTGGCGTTCACCGACGTGAAGCTGGAGCGGGACTACCTGTTCTGCAAGGCGCTGGCGGCGTTCATCCGGCCGGGCAGCGAAGCCGGCCTCGACCTGGGCAGCGCCGTCGAGCTGAGCAACCTGCGCACGCAGGAGACCTTCGCCGGGTCCATCGCGCTGACCGCCGCGGACGGCGAGGTGACCACGATCTTCTCCGGCACCGGCCGGCAGCACCAGCCGGAGGAGGAACCGCTATCGAAGATCATCGCCACGCTGAACGAGCGGTTCGGCACCTCCTTCGCGCCGGAGGACCGGATCCTGTACGACGTCGTCATGGACAAGCTGGTCGCCCAGCCGGACATCCAGCGGGCGGCGGCGGTCAACACGCCCGAGAACTTCAAGATCAAGCTCGGGCGGGAGTTCACCCGGCAGCTCCTCACCCAGATGAACATCGCCGAGGAGATGGTGCTCAAGCTCATCGACGACCCGGAGATGCAGGACACGGTCCTCACGCTGTACCTGCCGCTGGTCCAGAGCCGCGCCGCGGCCGCCTGGCAGGAGCACTGCCCGATCGGCGAGCTGCTGGGGCGGGGCGACGAGAGCCAGTACCTGGAGTACAAGTCGACTCTGCGCACCCGGCAGGACACCGGCGAGGTCGTCAAGCCGCTGGAGACGAACACATTGAAGACGATCGCGGCGTTCGCCAACAGCCGGCACGGCGGCACGCTGCTGATCGGCGTCGCCGACGACGGCACGGTGGTCGGCGTCGGCAGCGACTACGCCTCGCTGCACGCCGAGGACAAGGACGACCGGGACCGCTTCCAGCTTCACCTCACCAACATCGCCACCGCCTCGATGGGCGACGCCGCGGCCACCAACGTCTCGGTGCAGGTGCACACGATCGACGGCCACGACCTGTACCGCGTGCACGTGCGGCCCTCCGCGGTGCCGGTGGACGCGAGGGTCACCCTCCTGAAGCACGGCCAACTGGTGAAGGAGACCGGGTTCTACGTCCGGATCGGCAACAGCACCAAGAAGCTGGACGACGCCGAGAAGGCGAAGTACATCTTGAACCGCTGGCCCAGCAGGACCGCTCAAGCGACGTGATGGCGGGGTTTGACCCGGACGACCAGTTCGGCGTCCAGCGCACCGGCGAGCCGTTCCAGCACGGGGAGGGTCGGGGTGGTGCCGCCGGCCTCGAACCGTGCCACCGCTGACTGCGTCATGCCGGCCAGGCTGGCCAGCTTGGCCTGGCTCCAGCCGCGCTGCTCCCTCAACTCCCGGACGGCGCGCCCGAGCTCGTGGGCGAGGCGTGCGGCCTGGTACGCCGCCTCCGCCCCAGGCTCACTCATCCGGTGATCCCGTACCGGCCTCCAACTGCTCCGCTCAGCCATGCCCTCAGTCCTCCTCCGCCGTGTGCTGCTGCGCCAGCACCCGGCGAGCCCTGTTGACCTCGTTGTCCTCCCGCATCCTGGTCTTGCGGAAGACCGTCAGCAGCACGATCCGCCGCCCCGGTGCGATCCAGTACGTGATCCGGATCGCCTGCCGGTCCAAGTAGAACCGCAACTCGCGCAGCTTCCCGTCAAGCTGCCTGGTGTACGGCTCGCGCAGCAGCACGCCCCCCTCGGCGAGCAGGTCGATATGAAAGGCCGCCGTTGCGAACTGCACCGTCGGCAACTGCTCCAACCACTCCCGGACCTCCGGCTCCGGCTCGACGGTACCCCAAAGTCATAGCGTTGATGCTATAGGTATGGATCTAGCCGAGCGCTCGGGCTTGGGTTGGCGCTACGACGGCTCGGGGAGCTCGCGGAGCTCGGTGGCGTCGGGGGGTGGTGGGGTGAAGTCGGCGGGGGCGTTCTCCGGGAAGTGGCAGGCGACGCGGTGGCCGGGCGCGCACCGGAGGAGCACCTCGCCGGGGCGTACGTGCAGTTCGTCAGGTTCGACGGGACCGAGCTCAGCGACCCGGTGCAGAGCCAGCACCGGCTGTCCGGCACCGTCCCGAGCGTGCTGCTGGACACCGAGGAGGTGCTGCGCGCACAGGTCGAGACGGTGACCCGGTTCGCGGGGCTGCCCACCGAGGAGCGGGCGCCGTCGGTGCCGTTCGAGGCATTGCAGCAGCTATTCCGCAACGCGGTGCTGCACCGCACGTACGAGTCGAGCAATGCGCCGGTCAGGGTGAGCTGGTTCGACGACCGGGTGGAGATCCAGTCACCGGGCGGACCGTTCGGACAGGTCACCGTCGAGACCATCGGCCAACCGGGCTGACCGACTACCGGAATCCGACGCTGGCCGGCGCGCTGAGCCAGCTCGGTTTCGTGCTCGGCCAGGAGGCGCGCAAACCGGTGTTCTTCCTCCGGTCGGCCGACGGCGCGATCGGCGCCCACCAGCGGGCGGTCCGCGAGGCATACGGCCACTTCGAGCCTGGCCCGGCGACTGCTGGAGGTCATCGAGCCGGCGGACGGCGCCTGAGGCCCGACGTCAGACGAGGAGATCGCGTCAGGGGGTCTCGAGACTCGGCTGGCGTGACCGTGACACCTGAGCTGAGACGTGCTTGACCGGCGCGGGACCGAGGCCAACCGATGTATACGGCATGCCACTCGTGATATCATCCTTGTGTGAGGACTATTATCGACATCGATGACGCGCTGCTCGACGCCGCGCGGTCGGAGCTTGGCACCGCAACGAAGAAGGACACCGTCAACGAAGCTTTGCGCTACGTGGCCGAGCGCAACGCTCGTTCTCGCGCGATCCTCGATGATCCGTTCTTCCTCGGCGGCTCGGACCTCACGGATGCTGAGGTCATGGCCGGCGCCCGGCGTTGACGACGCTCTTCCTCGCCGACACGTCTGCATACACGGTCGCTCGTAGGTCGCCGACGGCAGAGACGCGGCTGCGGAGGTTGGCGGCGGACGGGACACTCGCGACGTTCGTCACGGTCGACCTCGAGTTGGGCTACTCGGCTCGCGATCCCCGAGAACATCAGGGCGTCGCTCGTGTTCGGGGCCATCTCGTCCAGCTCGCCTGCGTTGACGAGATCGCATCGCGAGCCCGTCAAGTCCAAGCGCTGCTCGCGGCACTCAGCCAGCACCGCGTCGCAGGTGTCATGGATCTTCTAACTGCCGCCGCGGCGGAGCATTACGGAGCATCGGTGCTGCACTACGACGCTGACTTCGACCACATCGCAGCGATCACCCGGCAACAGGTGGACTGGATCGCGCCACGAGGCTCTATGGCATAGCGGGCATAGCCGGCTACGAGTCCGCTTCTGCCGACGGGGTGCGGTGGGGACAGACGGGCCGCACTCGGACAGCGGAGACGCGCAGGTGAAGGGCTAGACCTTTCTGCCGGCGGGGAGTTCGGTGGCGTCGGGGGGCGGTGGGGTGTAGTCGGCCGGGGCGTTCTCCGGGAAGTGGCAGGCGACCTGGTGCCCGGTGACCAGCGGGACCAGCGGCGGTTCGACGGTCTTGCAGACGTTCTGCGCCTTCCAGCACCGGGTGTGGAACCGGCAGGCGGCCGGCGGGTTGATCGGGCTGGGCACGTCGCCGACCAGCCGGATGCGGTCCCGCTGCTGCTTGCCGGTCGGCTCCGGGATCGGCACCGCGGACAGCAGCGCCACGGTGTACGGGTGCATCGGGCGTTCGTACAGGCTGGTGCGGTCGGCCAGCTCGACGATCTTGCCGAGGTACATGACGGCGACGTGGTCGGACATGTGCCGCACCACGGACAGGTCGTGCGCGATCACCACGTAGGTCAGGTCCAGCTCGGACTGCAGGTCCTCCAGCAGGTTGACCACCTGCGCCTGGATCGACACGTCCAGCGCGGAAACCGGCTCGTCCGCGACGATCAGCTTCGGTCGCAACGCCAGCGTGCGGGCGATCCCGATGCGCTGCCGCTGGCCGCCGGAGAACTCGTGCGGGTACCGGTTGTAGTGCTCCGGGCTGAGCCCGACCAGCTCCAGCAGTTCCTGTACGGTGCGCTTCACCCCGTGCTCGGTCTTCACGTGCTGGAGCCGGTACGGCGCGCCGACGATGGTGCCCACGGTGTGCCGGGGGTTCAGCGAGGAGTACGGGTCCTGGAAGATCATCTGGATGTCCCTGCGCAGCGGACGCATCGCCGACATGGACAGGTGGGTGATGTCCCGCCCGTCGAAGACGATCCTCCCGGCGGAGGGCTCGAGCAGCCGGGTGAGCAGCCGCCCGGTGGTGGTCTTGCCGCAGCCGGACTCCCCCACCAGCGCCAGCGTCTCGCCCTTGATGACGGAGAAGTCCAGCCCGTCGACCGCCTGCACCGCGCCGACCTTGCGCTGCAGGATCACGCCGCGCCTGATCGGGAAGTGCTTCTGCAGCCCGGTCACCGTCAGCAGCGCCTCGCCGTGCAGCGCCTTGGCGGCGGTGGGTGCGGTTCCAGGGGCAGTCACGTAGGACCTCTCACAGCTTCGGCTTGATCTCGTTCGTCCAGATCTGGAGCCGCTTGTCCCGCGGCAGGTGGCAGGCCATCTGGTGGCCGGCGCCGACCTCCTGCATCCGCGGCACCTCGGTCTCGCTGCGGCCGCCGGTCAGCTCGCAGTAGTCGCAGCGCGGATGGAACGCGCAGCCGGACGGGACGTTGATCAGGCTCGGCGGGGTGCCCTGGATGGGCAGCAGCCGCTCGGAGCGCTCGCGGTCCAGCCGCGGCATCGAGCCGAGCAGGCCCCAGGTGTACGGGTGCTCGGGCGAGCGGAACACCACCTCGGCGGTGCCGTACTCCACGCCCTTGCCGGCGTACATGACCACGATGTCGTCGGCCAGCTCGGCCACCACGCCGAGGTCGTGGGTGATGATGATGACCGCGGAGTTGAACTCCTTCTGCAGGTCCCGCATCAGGTCCAGGATCTGCGCCTGCACTGTTACGTCCAATGCGGTGGTTGGCTCGTCCGCGATGAGCAGCTCGGGGTCGCAGGACAGCGCCATGGCGATCATCGCGCGCTGCCGCATGCCGCCGGAGAACTGATGCGGGTAGTCGTCCACCCGGGACGCCGGCTGCGGGATGCCGACCCGGTTGAGCATGTCGATGGCGTGCCTGCGGGCCGCCTTCCTGCTCACGTCGTTGTGGATCCGGTACGCCTCGATGATCTGCGCGCCCACCGTGTAGTAGGGGTGCATCGAGGACAGCGGGTCCTGGAAGATCATCGCCATCTTCTTGCCGCGCAGCCGGCGGACCTGCTCGGCGCTGGAGGACACCAGTTCGCGACCGTCCAGCCAGATCTCGCCGTTGATCCGCGCGTTGCCGCGCCTGTGCAGGCCCAGGATGGCCAGGCTGGTGACGCTCTTGCCCGAGCCGGACTCGCCCACGATGCCCAGCGTCTTGCCCCGCTCCAGCCGGAACGACAGCCCGTCCACGGACTTCACCAGGCCGTCGTCGGTCGGGAAGTGCACCCGCAGGTCGCGCAGTTCGAGGAACGCGTCGGACGGCCCCGGCGCGTCCCGGTCGGTCACCGCGAAACCGGGCTGCGCCCGGTCCGCCAACGGCTCGCTCATGACAGCCGCACCCTGGGGTCGATGACTGCGTACAGGACGTCCACCACCAGGTTCGCGACGATGACGAAGGTCGCCGCCACCATGGTCACGCCCAGCACCTTGGGCAGGTCGTTGTTGGTGATCGCATCGATGGCGTACTTGCCGATGCCGTTCAGCGAGAACGTGCTCTCGGTCAGGATCGCACCGCCGAGCAGCAGGCCGAGGTCGAGGCCGAAGATGGTGAGGATCGGGGTGAGCGCGGCGCGCAGGCCGTGCTTGGCCACCACCGTCCGCTCCGGCAGGCCCTTCGCCCTTGCGGTGCGGATGTAGTCCTCGCCCATGGTCTCCAGCATGCCGGCCCGGGTCAGCCGCGCATAGCCGGCCGCGTACAGGAAGGCCAGCGTGATCCACGGCAGGGTGAGCGCCCGGGCCCACAGGATCGGGTTGTCGCCGAAGCTGACGAAGGTGCCGCCGGAGACCGTCCAGTGCAGCGTGTAGCTGAAGATGGACAGCGACAGCAGGCCGGTGAAGAAGATCGGCAGCGACACCCCGGCGAGCGCGATGCCCATCGCCGACCGGTCGAACACGGTGCCCTTGCGCAGCGCGGACAGCACGCCGGTGCCGACCCCGGCCAGCAGCCAGATCACCGCGGCGCCGGCCGCGAGGGACATGGTCACCGGCAGCCGGTTCATCAGTTCGGGGAAGACCGGGTTCTGGGTGATGAACGAGTAGCCCAGGCAGGGCGCCGGGCAGTGCTCGGTGGTCGGTCCGGTGGAGTAGTCGGCGCCGACGATGATGCCCTTGATGAACCGCACGTACTGGACCGGCAGCGGGTCGGTGAAGCCCAGCTTGATCGCGATCTGGTGCACCGTCGCCGCGTCGGCGGTCTTCCCGGCGTACCGCGACGCGAGGTCGTCCGAGGACGCGCCGGCCAGCCGGGGGATCAGGAAGAACACCCCGAAGGTGACCATGCTGACCACGAACAGCAGCAACACCGCTGCCAGCAGCCGTCGGATGATGTATGGGATCACAGCGCCTCGGCTTCGGGGGCCGGCGAGGGGTTGCCTCGCCGGCCCCCGGCTGCCTTCACCTACCTCTGACTAGCGGTTGCACGGCGCCGGTTACTTCACCCCGAGCGCCAGGTACTCGTACATGCCGTACGCGTCGGTGACGAAGACGTTCCTCAGGTTCGTCGGACGGTACAGCAGGCCGCGGGCCCACACACCCGGCAGGATGACGGCCTCCTGCATGACCCGGTCGTCGATCTGGCTCCAGATCTGCTCGCGGGCGGAGACGTCGGTGGTCAGCAGCGCCTTGTCGAGCAGGTCGTCGACGTCCTTGATCTTGACGGTCAGGTTCGTGTTGCCGCCCGAGGCGCGGATCACCCGGCTGTCGACGATCTGCTGCAGGAAGCCGAAGCCGTCCGGCCAGTCCGCACCCCAGCCGTTGGCCATCAGGCCGAGGCCGTTCTTCTTGGCGTAGTCCGGCTTGCCGGCGTACAGCTTGAAGTAGTCGCCCTGCGGGTACGGCTTCAGCGTCAGCTTGATGCCGACCCGGGCCAGCGACTCCTGCAGCGACTCGGCCAGCGCCTTCTCCTTGGGCCGCTCGGCCCGGTACGACATGTTGGTGGAGAAGCCGCTGGGCTGGCCGCACTGCTGCAACTCGCTCTTCGCGGTCTCCAGGTCGCCCGTCGGCTGCGAGTTGAAGTTGTACTTGTCGATCTTCTGCGCGCCCGGGATCAGCGGGGGCAGCAGGTTGGTGGCGATGTCGCCGCCGGGTCCGCCGCCGTAGGCGCGCTGGTACCCGGTGTGGTCGCTGGCGTACTCGACCGCCTTGCGGCAGTGGATGTCGTTCAGCGGTGCCACGTCCGGGTTGATCGAGGTGTACCAGAGCCGGGCGATGGCGGCCGAGTCGGCGTTCTTCTTCAGGCTCGGGTCGCCCAGGACGCGGCCCTGGGTGGCCGGCTGCACGCCGGTGCCGGCGATGTCGACGTCGAGGTCACCGGAGATCAGCCGGTTGTCGATGTCCGCCGCGTTGACGCCGAGCGCCACCTCGATGCGGTCGGGCAGTGCCTTGCGCAGCGGGTCGGTGGACTGGTCCCAGTTGGGGTTGCGCTTGAGGTTGAGGCTCTTGCCCGGCTGGTAGTTCCCGTCGAACATGTACGGGCCGGAGGACATCACGTGCTTCTTGTAGTTCGTGCCGGTGTCCTTCGCCACCGGCACCGGGATGGTGGCCGGAAGCTGGGCGAAGTAGTCCATCCCGCTGAACGGCTTGTTCAGGTGGAAGATGATCGTGTACTTGTCCGGCGTCTCGATGGCCTTCAGGCCGAGCTTGTCCGGGGAGCTGTCCTTGTACGGGCTGGTGTAGCCGTTCAGGTCGAGGAAGTCGTTGAAGTACGTCGGCCCGTTCGGGAAGGTCTCCTTGTCCAGGGACCGCTCCACGTCGTACTTCACGTCCTGCGCGGTGACCTCGGTGCCGTCCTCGTACTTCACGCCCTTGCGGATCGTGTACGTCCACGTCTTGGCGTCGGAGCTCGGCTTGCCCAGCGACTCGGCCAGGTCCGGCACCAGCTTCACGCTGTCCGCGCCGGGGGCCGGGTTGAAGGTGACCAGCGAGCGCCCGTACAGCCGGATGAAGTTCCAGACGTAGCCGTAGTAGGTGTCCGCCGGGTCGAGTGAGTCGAAGTCGCCGGAGTTGGCGATCCGCAGCGTGCCGCCCTTGGCCGTGGAGGGGTTGTAGATCTTGCCGACGGCCGCGTTGTACGCCGCCTCGTTGGCCTTGCCGGTCCCTCCTCCGGTGCCCGTGGACCCGCCACAGGCCGTGAGGCCCATGGAGAGCGCGGCGCCGAAGGCGACCGCTGCGACTACCGATTTCCTCTTCATCTGCTGGTGCACCCCTTCTTGTTGGTTCGGAGCAGTCACATGTACGCGGTAGGGCGGTTCATCGCGATGCACGGGGGTCGAGCGCGTCACGCAGGCCGTCGCCGAACAGGTTGAAGGCCAGCACCGTGACGAAGATCGCCAGACCGGGGAAGATCATGAAGTTGGGCGCGATCTGGTACCAGTGCACGGCGTCGGACAGCAGGCCGCCCCAGGTCGGGGTCGGCGGCGGGACGCCCACGCCGAGGAACGACAGCGCCGCCTCGAACAGGATGTTGGTCGGGATCAGCAGCGTGGTGTACACGAGGATCGGCGCCGCCAGGTTGGGCAGCAGTTCCTTGGCGATGATGTACGGCCCGCGCGCTCCCAGGCTGCGCGCCGCGTCCACGAACTCGCGCTCACGCAGCGAGAGCGTCTGACCACGGATGATCCGACCGATGTACGGCCAACTGAAGAACCCGATGATGAAGATCAGCAGCAGCACCCGCAGCCAGTAGCCGGACAGCCCGAAGGCGTGGTCCGGGATGACACCGACCAGCGCGATCGCGAAGACCAGCAGCGGGAACGCCAGGAACACGTCCATGGTGCGGCTGATCAGGGTGTCCACCCAGCCGCCGAAGTACCCCGCGAGGACGCCCATCGCGGTGCCGATGACCATCGCGAGCAGGGTGGCCAGGAAGGCGACCAGCAGCGAGATGCGGGCGCCGTAGACGACCTGGCTGAACAGGTCCCGCCCGTGGCTGGGCTCGATGCCGAACAGGTAGTCCCAGCCCATCCCGCCGTACCGCTTCGTCGAGATGTGCAGGTCGGGGTCGAGCAGGTTCTCGTGGAACTCGTTCGGCGGGTGGCCGAGCAGCTTGGTGACCAGCGGGGCGAAGATGGCCACCAGGATGAGCAGGATGACCACGAACGCCCCGCCGATGGCGACCTTGTCGCGCTTGAGCCGCATCCAGGCGATCTGACCGAGGGACCGGCCCTCGATCTGCTTGCCCATGCCCGCGAGGCCGGCCTCCGGCTGGGCCTGGATGGCCGAACCGGTGACATCGAGCGGGGCGCTCATCGTCAAACTCCCTGCCGTTGGCGACGTTGCCTGGTGGACAAGGTGCCCACCATACTGGCAGCCGGACGGTCGGGCCTACGGCCAGGGACAGGAGCCGGGGCTGCCGACACGCGGCCGGCCGCGGGGCGACCCGCGACCCTGGCAAGAATCTCCACCGCCCCGGCGGCCCGTGCTAGCCCCATCCGCGCTCCGTAGCGCGATTGTGATCGAACGCCGCCTGCTCCACGCGAGCAATATGCCGCATCCGGGCCGTCCGTGCCGTCGGGGGGCGGCAGCGGCCTGCGGGGGGCGGCGGCCTGCGGGCGGCGGCGGCGGCCTGCGGGGGGCGGCGGCGGCCTGCGGGGGGCGGCGGCGGCCGCGTAGCATGCGCCGATGACCGTACGGGTGGAGCGCTCCGGGCCGGTGACCACGGTCGTGCTGGCCCGCCCGCAGGCACGCAACGCGGTGGACGGCCCGACCGCGGCGGCTCTGGCCGAGGCGTTCCGCGCGTTCGACGCCGACCCGGACGCGGCGGTGGCAGTGCTGTACGGCGAGGGCGGCGCGTTCTGCGCGGGCGCCGACCTGAAGGCCATCGGCACCGACCGCGGCAACCGGGTGGACCGCTCTGGGGACGGTCCGATGGGGCCCACCCGGCTGCGGCTGGGCAAGCCGGTGATCGCCGCCGTGTCCGGCCCGGCGGTGGCCGGCGGGCTGGAGCTCGCGCTCTGGTGCGATCTGCGGGTGGCCGAGGAGGACGCGGTGTTCGGGGTCTACTGCCGGCGCTGGGGGGTGCCGCTGATCGACGGCGGCACGGTGCGGCTGCCCCGGCTGATCGGGCTGTCCCGGGCGATGGACCTCATCCTGACCGGCCGGCCGGTGGACGCCGCCGAGGCGCTGGCCATCGGGCTGGCCAACCGGGTGGTGCCGGCCGGGCAGGCGCGCGCCGCGGCCGAGGAACTCGCCGCCGAGCTGGCCCGGCTGCCGCAGACCTGCCTACGCCAGGACCGGCTGTCGGCGCTGGAGCAGGACGGCCTGCCGGAGCAGGAGGCAATGGCGAACGAACTGCGGCACGGGCTGGTCTCGCTGGCCGCCGACGCCGCGGCCGGCGCGGCCCGGTTCGCCGCCGGTGCTGTGCCTCCCTAAGCGCCTGGACCTACGCCTCGGCGCACCGCTGCGCTAGCGAACTTCGGCCTTCGGCCGACTACGCCACGCCACGCCTGGACCTACGCCTCGGCGCACCGCTGCGCTGCCCTAAGCCTAAGCGCTGGACCTACGCCTCGGCGCACCGCCTGGGCGGCTGGCCAAACTCTTCCGGACGCGGGCGCGCCAGGTGGTACGTGCCTTCCGGGTATGCCTCCTGCCGGACGCGCGGCAGCGGGCCGAAGCCGCTATGCAGCGTCCTGGGCGGCCTCGCCGTAGGGGTTGTGCAGCGGGCGGGGACCGCGGGCGGCGGTGCCGACGATCTCGGCCAGTTCGGCGGCGACCGCGGCCAGGCTGGCCGGCGCCCAGATCAACCCGCCGTGGCTGGCCGAGACCTCCCGCAGCCGCGCCGCCGGGTCCAGGCAGGACCGCCAGTCGACCACCTTGTCGTCGCGGGAGAACAACGACAGGAACCGCACCGTCTCCGGGAACGGCCCGACCAGGTCCGCCCGCAGCGGGGCGCAGCACTCCCCCCACAGGCACCCGAACCGCATCAGCCCGGGCAGCCCCAACGTGCCCCCGATGCCCAGCACGGTGGCCTCCACCTTCAGCAGCGCGTGCACCGCCAGCAGCCGGTTCAGCGGGCTACCCAGCGTGATCAACCCCCGCACCCACTCCGGGTGCCGCACCGCCACCGCCCGGGCGAACTGCCCGCCACGGCTGTGCGCGATGACCACCGCCGGCTCGTCGGTGGCCTCCACCAACCGCACCAGCGACTGCTCCACCGCTCTCGTGGTCGCCTCACCGCAACCGATCCCGAACCTGATCGGCGCGATCAGGGACCGGCAGTTGAACCGGTGCAGCAGGTCCTGCAGCGGCGAGAGCACCTTCGGCGTGCTCGCCATCCCGCCCACCAGCAGCACCGGCAACCCGTCGCAGTCGACCGGCGGGTTCCTCCACAGCTCGTGCTGGCGCACCTCGTGCCGCTGGGTCAACGCCTTGGCCTCCTGCCACAGCGGCGCGTGCAACGCCTCGGCCAGCCGCCGGATCCGGCGCACCCGGGACTCCGGCCGGCCGACATCGGCGGGCGCGGCGTGGGATCCAGGGACGGGCTCAGGCTCCGCGGCCGGTCGAAGGGTTGCGCTCACGTGAACACCTCGCTGGCGCTCGGCGTCCGCGTTCGCGTGGCTGCTGTGCTCATTGGTTCGCTCGCAAGCTCGCTCACGTGAACACCTCGCTGGCGCTCGGCGTCCGCGTTCGCGTGGCTGCTGTGCTCATTGGTTCGCTCGCAAGCTCGCTCACCTCTGCTCCCCATCTCGTCCCAGTGGGCCGGTGCCGGCCAGACCGATCCGGACGGATCCTGCCGGCAACAACACAGATCCGACACAGAGTCGGATCCGGTCAACCAGATACCCCGGACGCGGGGTCGGCCGGGCGCTCGCGGGTCGGACCGGCACCGTGGATCACGCAGCCTCGGCGGGACGGCGGTCGGCCGCGGCCCGGGCCGGGGTGGCCATCCGGGTGCCCCGGCAGACGGCCAGGAAGTCGGCGAACGTGGCCAGCCGCAGGTCCATCGCCCGCGCCGCGGCCAGGTCGGCCCGCCGCGGGTGGGCGTGCGTGCTGCCGCCGATCTGTGGCAGCGAGTACCGGGCGTACACGTCGAAGCGGGCCAGCACGTCGGAGAGCAGGTCCACCCCGGTGCGGTGCACCCAGCCGTCGTTGAACAGCACGCTGCGCCCCAGCGGCGGGGTGGAGCGCCGCTGCGCCAGGATCGCGCCGCCCTCGGCCTCGCACGGGTCGACCAGGTGCACGGTCACCCCGAACGGCGCGTCCGCCTCGATCGCGGAGAACAGTGTGGGGAACGGGCCGCGGCAGTTCGGCAGGTACGCCGCGTGCACGTTCACAGCCGCCCGGCGCGGCGCGGCGAGCACCCGCGCCTGCAGCTTCTGGTCGAAGCCGAAGCAGACCAGGAAGTCCACCGCGGCGAACCGCAGGTACTCGGCGATCCCGGGCTCGTTCACGTCGGCGGCGTGGATCCGCGCGATGCCGTACTGCCCGCACAACTCCGCGACGCTGTGCCGGCGTCGCCGGCGCACCCGCAGCCTGGCCAGCGCCCGGTCCAGCCGCAGGTACCCGGGGTAGGCCAGGTAGCTGTACAGCACGTACTTCACGAACCGCGGCCCGCAGCGCAGTGCCCTGCCGAGCCCGCCCGGCCAGCCGTCGGCGGTCACCACCACCGCGATGTCCTCGTGGTGCCGGTCGATGACCGCGGTGATCGCCTCGCCGAGTTGCGCGCACTCGGTGGTCAGCAGCGCGAACCGGGGCATGCCGTCCGCCTCCTTGCGGTGGTCGTGGCGCGGTCGTCGTGGTGCCGTCGTCGTGGCGCGGTCGTCGTGGTGGTGCCGTCGTGGTGGTCCGGCGCGGTGCCGGTGGCGCGGCGGCGACGGTCAGGCCGCCAGCCGGTTCGTCGCCGGGTCGTCCGACAGGTCCAGCGCCACCACGGAGTCGCCGAGCAGGCCGCGCAGCACGGTGTCGACGTTGGCGCGCAGTGTCCGTTCGGCGATCGGCTCCAGCACCGCGGCCAGGCTGGGCATGCCCAGGTCGAACGCCGCCGTGTGCCGCACGGTCACATCTCCGCCGGACTGCCGGACCCCCCAGTCGCCGTAGTACGCGGCGAAGTCTCCGTCGGTCTGGGCGAACCGGATGGTGCGCCCGATCCGGTCCAGGTAGGCGCGCTCGACCCAGCAGAGCACGCCGCCGCGGAAGTTCACCGACCAGGCCGACTCCACCGTGCGGCGGGACGCGGTCCGGGCGTTCACCGAGGTGACCCGCACCTCGCGGACCGCGTCGGTGTGCTCGGCGTACCGCTCGAAGTCGCCGAGCGCCTCGAACACCTGGTCGGCGTCGGCGTTCGGCACCAGGAACTCGGTGATGACGGTGCCCATGTCAGATCGTCCCTTCGTCGGCCCGGGCGGCAACGGCCCGGGCGGCCTCGGTGAGGGAGTCGAGCAGCCACCCCAGCTCACTGTCGGTGAGTACCGCGGGAGGCGTCACACGAACGACACGCGGCGCGGACAGCGGGTGCCCGGGCAGCACCTGCCGGTCCAGCAACTCCAGCGCGAACGCCGCGGCCAGCGCCGGGCTGCCGAACTCGATGGCCAGCAGCAGCCCGGCGCCGCGCACCTCGGCGACCAGTTGCGGGCAGGTGTCGGCGACGATCCGGCGCAGGTCGTCCAGGATGCCGGCGCCGAGCAGCCGGGCCCGCTCCACCAGGCCCTCGTCCCGGATCGCCTGGATCGCCGCGGTGGCCGCCGCCATCGCCACCGGGGAGCCGGCGAACGTCTCGGCCAGCCCGAACGAGTCGTGCGCCAGCGGGGCGTACGCGGCCGAGGTCGCCGCCACCGCCGCCACCGGCACCACCCCGCCGGACAGCGTGCCGCCCACGCACAGCACGTCCGGGACCACGCTCTCGGCATCGGCGCCCCACCAGCGCCCGAGTCGGCCGAGCCCGGTCTGCGTCTCGTCCAGCACAAGGAACGCGCCGTGCCGCCGGCACAGGTCGGCCACCGCGGACAGGTACCCGGCCGGGGGCAGCACGACCCCGTACTCGGCCTGCACCGGCTCCAGGATCACGCACTGGTTGCGGCTGTCGGACAGCACCGCGGCCATCGCCTCCACCTCGCCGTACGGCACCTGGCGCACCGACGGCAGCAGCGGGCGGAACGGCTCGGCGTTGCGGGCCCGGGTGGTGAGGCTGAGTGCGCCGAGGGTGGTCCCGTGGCTGCCGCCGTACGCCGACACCAGCCGGTACGCACCGTGCGCGCGGGCCAGCTTGACCGCCGTCTCCACCGCCTCGGTGCCGGAGTTGACGAAGTGCACGAGGTCCAGCCCGGGCGGTGTCACCTCGGCCAGCGTGGCCGCGGCCCGGGCCACCGTCGGGTCGAGCAGCACCCGGCTGGCCATCGGCCGGCGGTTGATCTGGTCCACCACCGCGGCGGCCACCCGCGGGTGCCGGTGCCCCAGCAGGAAGCCGCCGTGCCCGCCGCAGTCGAGGTATGCCCGGCCGGCGCCGTCGTACACGACCGCTCCGGCCGAGCCGACCTCCAGCCGACCACCGGTGAGCGCGGCCAGCCGGGCCCGGCCGCGTTCACCCTGGCGGTCGTGCAGCGGGATGACCCGCGCGGAGTCAGCCATGTCGGGCCACCGCCCGGCCGCGTTCGCCGTCGTATCCGGCGTCGTATCCGGCGTTGTGTCCGGCGTATCCGGTCAGGCCCTTGGCGTAGGCGAGGTAGGTCGCGGACGCGGTGACCGCGCAGGCGACCTGGTGCAGGCCGAGCACCGTGCCGCCCGGCAGGTCGGCCAGGTCCGACGGCAGCACCTCGGGGGCGCTGTACAGCGAGGCGACCGGGGCCAGTTCGTCGAACCGGCGCTGCGCCGTGCCGGACAGCCCGGGCAGGAACACCGGCCGGATCAGCCGCCGCACGCAGTCCGGGCTGACCAGCCGCGGCGGCACCACCGGCAGGCCGAGCCGCTCGCCGACGTCGATGAGGATCTCCACCCAGCGGGCCGCGGTCAGCGCCGCCTCGCCGGCGGTGACCCAGTACTCCCCGGCGTCCATCCCGGAGTCGACCAGGCTGGCCAGCGCCCGGGCCAGCACGTCCACCGGCACCGTGTCGACCCGCGCGTCCGGGTCCAGCGGGAGCAACGGCACGGCGCTGGTGAGCACCGCGGAGAGCAGCGTGGCGATGCCGCGGAAGGCGGCCACCTCGCCGGTCTGGCCGTCGCCGATCACCGCGGACGGGCGGACGATCGTGGCCGGCAGCCCGGACTCGCGGACCAGCCGCTCGCCGATGCGCTTGGACCCGACGTACTCCGCGGGCGGCGCACCGAAGCCGGCGGCCCGGTCCACGGACGCCGAGGAGAGGAAGTGCACGGTGGCGCCGGCGTCCCGGGCGAAGTCCAGCACGTGCCCGGTACCGACGACGTTCAGCTCGAGCATCGCCTCCGGGCCGGCGGCCAGGTCGGTCTCGGCCGCCGCGTGCACCACCACGTCGACGTGCCGGACCAGGGCTTCGTAGCGGTCCGGGGCGAGCCCCAGGCCCGGCCTGGTGACGTCACCGTGCACGGTGATCACGTTGCCCGGCGTGATCCGCCGGTGTGCGAGCGCCACCACGCGGTGCCGCCGCAGCTGCGGCAGCAGCGCCGTGCCGACCACGCCGGTCGCGCCAGTGACCAGGACGGTCCGCTTGCGGCTGACCTGGTTCCCGAATGGCACGAAGAAAGTCATGGAAATCTCCCTGGCCGGAGGTTGCCGATCCGCGCTTGGGCGCCGGTCGAGTCCGCCTCGACCACGGCTCGGTCCCCTGTCAGGTCATGGTGGCAAGGTGCCGCGCCGAGGTCAGCACCTGCGACCGGTCCGCTCCCGGCCTGTCCCGATCCAGCCAGCCCATCGCCGAAAATCCTTGTGGCACAGGCGATCCCGGCCGCGCACGAGCCGGACCGGCCGCGGCTGTCCGGGTCCGGCCTGTCCGGTTGCGGCCAGCCGCCCGCTCTGTACTTCTAGACGGGCATTTTCGCCCGGACGTCAGCGGCGACGGGCTACCCGCCACGGGACGACCTCCTCCGGGCCGTGGCGCAGACGCGGTCCCCGCTGCACGCAACACCCCGCCGGCCGCGTGTTCGGGCCACGCGGCCGGCGGGGTGGGTGTCGGTGGTGTGCGGTTTCGGCGGTGTGCGGTGTCCGGGCTCAGCCGGCGACGGTCCTTCGGGCGCACCCGTCAGGCAGCGCGGGGCGCTGCCGGACGGATCAGACGATGCGCACCTGGTAGCGGCGCATCCAGGCGTCCAGCTCCACCAGGTAGCCGAGCCACGCGGCGCTGCCCGGGCCGGCCCAGGTGCCCACCGGACCGGCCAGCACCTGCTCGAGCCCGGCCGGGTCCAGCAGCGGCCGCAGCGGCGAGCCCGGGTCGGCCAGCACCTGACGCAGGTGGGAACGGACCGCGGCGTCGTACGACGGGCTGGAGGAGACCGGGAACCCGCTCTTGCGGCGGTAGGTGATCTCCGGCGGCAGCAGGTCGGCCACCGCGAGGCGCAGCAGCCCCTTCTCCTGCCGGCCGACGTTCTTCATCGCCCACGGCACGTTCCACAGGTAGTCGACCAGCCGCTGGTCGCAGAACGGCAGCCGGATCTCCAGCCCGGCGGCCATGCTCATCCGGTCGGTGCGGTCCAGCAGCGCGGGCAGGAACCGGGTCAGGTTGAGGTACCCGACCTCCCGCAGCCGCCGGTCCCGGCCCTGCTCGCCGGCCAGCCGCGGAACCTCGGCCACCGCGTCGGCGTACCGGTCGTGCAGGTACTCGCGCAGCCGGAGGTCGGCCAGCAGGTCCGGCGCCAGCACCTCGTAGCGGCCGGTCCGCCCGTGCACCCACGGGAACATCGGCGTGTCAAGCGCGGCGTGGTCGTGGAACCACGGGTAGCCGCCGAAGACCTCGTCGGCCGCCTCCCCGGACAGCGCCACGGTGGACTGCCAGGCGAGCTCCCGGCAGAGCAGGTACAGCGCCACGTCCAGGTCGCCCATCCCGGGCAGGTCGCGGGCGCCCAGGGTGATGAGCTGCTGCGCCAGCAGGTCGGGGGTGTCCAGCAGCACCTCCACGTGCCGGGTGCCGAGGTACGCGGCCGCGGCGTGCGCGAACGGCCCGTCGATGGACGGCCGCAGCTCGTCCGGACGGAAGTCCCGCTCGCTGCCGCGGAAGTCCAGCGAGAACGTGGGCAGCTTGCCGTCGCCGCGCCGGGGCGCGCCAACCGCCAGCGCGGTGACCGCGGCGGAGTCGAGGCCGCCGGACAGCAGCGAGCACACCGGCACGTCGGCCACCTGCTGCCGGGCCACCGCGTCGGCCAGCAGTTCGCGCACGGTACGCACCGTGGTGTCCAGGTCGTCGGTGTGCGGCCGGCTCTGCAACGACCAGTACGTGCTCTCCCGCACGCCCGCCCGGGTGACCCGGACGACCCGGCCCGGCCGCAGCTCGCGCAGCCCGCGGAACACCGCGAGCCCCGGCGTCTGCAGGGTCGGGGTGAGCAGCAGCTCGGCCAACCCCTGACCGTCGATCTCCGGCTCGAACAGCGGGTTGGCCAGCACCGCCTTCGGCTCGGACCCGAACAGCACCCCGGACCCGGTCTCGGCGTAGTACAGCGGCTTGACGCCGAGCCGGTCGCGGGCCAGCAGCAGCTGCTGGCCGAGTTCGTCCCAGACCGCGAACGCGAACATGCCGTCCAGCCGGGACACGCAGTCGGCGCCCCACTCCAGGTACGACCGGAGCACCACCTCGGTGTCGGACCGCGTGTCGAACCGGTGCCCCGCAGCGCGGAGCTGCTCGCGCAGCGCGGCGAAGTTGTAGACCTCGCCGCAGTAGCTGAGCACCACCAGGGCACGGTCGTCCGGGGCGCCGCACGGCCGGGCGGTCATCGGCTGGGCGCCGCCGGCCGGATCGATCACCGCCAGCCGGCGGTGCCCGAGCGCCGCCCTCGGCGAGACCCACACGCCCTCGGCGTCCGGGCCGCGTGCGGCCAGGCCGGCGGTCATGGCGCGCACCACGTCCGCCCGGTCGGTCAGGTCACGCTGCCAGTCGACCCATCCCGCGATACCGCTCACCTGGTCGTCCCCCTTGGTCCGTGAACACCGGTGTCCGTGAACACCGGCCGGCGTGACGGCCGGCATGCATACCAGATCCCGCTCGGGCCCCGGTCGAGACGCTGCCGGCATTACCGGTCCGGACCAACGGCGAGACCCCCGGTGCCGCAAGGTGGGACCTTGCGCGCTCCGGGGGTCTCGGTGGTCGCTCCTCCGGCTGCCTCGAACCGAATGCGGCCACTGGGACTTACGGCCAGCAGGTGCCGTCCGGGGCAGTCGTGTACGGCGCGGGACAGGTCGCCGGTGACACGGCGGTGCTGACCGACGGGGACTGGGTCGGGGCCGACTGTCCGACCGAGAAGCTGAAGAGGAACGCTGCGGCAGTTGTCACGGCAATCGCGATACGCTTGATCATCGTCCTGGTCCTTTACGCTCTCCGGGCTTTTCTGGTTTGCCGCGCGCTGGCAATTTCTACTGAACACCCGGAACAGCCCGCTGCCTAGACAGTCGCCCTGTCCGGGCAAGGCCACGGGCTGTCAGCATTGGGACACCGGGGTTTGCCGCTGCCCCGTTCGGCCCAGTCGGCCCGGACGTCAGGGCTAAGATCCGCGGGAAATGGCAGTCCACAGCCAGACGAAAGTTGCAGCAGGGCACCGCGGACCGTGCCGAACCGTCAGCGGGCGCCTCCCGCGACGCCCCGTCCGCCCCGCAGGACCACGCCCGCCCGCCGCCCCGCCCGCCCCGCCCGCCCCGCTCGGCACACCGGCCCGGGTGGGGTCCCGGCGGAGGGTTTCGCCGCCCGGCCGCCGAGCATAATCGCCGCCGCCTGGCTGAATACGGCCTGTCCGGTACCGGACAATGCAATGGCGCAGACCGAGCGGCCGGGCGTCGGCATCATGGAACGATACACAGCACGACCAGGGAGTTTGGTTTCCGTGACCGAGAACAATTCCCGCAACGAAGAACCAGCGGGAGATGACAGTACTCGGCGCAACGGTCCCGACGAGGAAGAACAGCCGGCAGGAAATAACGGGGAGCCGCCGGAAGACGACTCCGAGGATGATTCCGAGGCGCTGCCCTATTGGCTCTACCCGTACTGAGTCGATCACCGCCCCGGCCCAGGAGGGGTGGCCCCGTGCTATCCGATCGACGCGGTACCCGACCGCGCGGCAGGCCCTGGGAGGCGCGGTGGCGGCCGGGGGCGCGGCAGGCCCCGGGCGGTGCTCGGCGCTCAGCTCTCCAGCACGTGGTGGTCGACCAGCGGCATGTCACCGACCACCCCGGCCCGGGCGGCCGCCATCCCGAGCTGGAACCGGGTCTCCACGCCAAGCCGGGTGCACAGCATGGTGAGGTAGCGCCGCAGCGTCCGGGTGGAGATCCCGAGCCGGCGGGCGATCGCCTCGTCGGTGCGCCCGTGCGCCAGCTCCGACATGATCGACAGCTCGATCTCCTCGAACACGTGCTCGTCGTACTCCGGGGTGGTGACCGGCGCGGCCCGTTCCCAGATGTGCTCGAAGACCCGGACCAGGAAGTCCAGCACCGGCGGGTCGCGCAACACCACCGCACCGGTGCCCTGGGCCGGCTTGATCGGCACGATGGCGACCTCCTCGTCCATCAGGATCATCCGGGCCGGGATCACCGGGGCGGTGCGCACGTGCGCGCCCAGCCCCTGCAGCAGCAGCATGTACTCCACCGCGTCGTGCTGGCGGCGGGCGGTGTGCGGGTACACCGAGCGGAACTCGACCCCGCGGCCGAGCATCTGCCGGTCCAGCTCGAACCCGGCCCGCATCGCGGCCGGCGGCGGCATGGTCGGGTGCGCCGCGAGCAGGCTGCTCTGCACCTGGGTGGCCAGGTCCTTCAGCCGCTGCCGGACCCTGTCGCCGTCCACCAGCACCTCCGTCGAGGCGTACGCGAAGTACTTGCGCTGCGACGCCCGGTACATCGAGCTCAGCGTGGACAGCTCGCGGCGGACCGCCTCGCTGTCCAGCATGAGCTGGTGCGCCCTGGCCTGCATGGGGGCGGCCAGCTCGGCGGCGGCCAGCTCCGGCGACACCGCCTCGTACTTGTCCGGGTCGGTGAGGCTGGGCCGCAGCAGCCGCCGCTCGGACAGCCGCAGGATGCGCTTGTCCGCCTCGGCCGGGAGCATGTCGACGGTGGTGCAGCACTCCGGCACGGTGGCCGGGCTCTCCAGGAAGAACCGGTAGACGTCGACGTCTCCGGGCTCCAGCTGCGCGCACACGTCCGCGGCCGGAGGCTCCGGCGAGCTGAACAGTCCGTCGGAAACCTTCTCGGCCATGCGCGCTCCTCCGTGGGCGTCCCCCGCCTCGCCTACCCCCGATGCAGCCAGTGTCGCCGGCGTCGCGTCGGGCCCGGACCGGCTCGGTGAATGCCGGGTTCAGCCGGGTTGAGCCGTCGGTGTCCACGCCAACGTCAACACCGACGCGGCGGGCGCGCCTAAACGTACTGTGCCGGACTTGCAACGCTCCGCCCACCGATTTTATCAAACCAATCGGCTCGGATCGTATCCCTTCGGGCAGACGGGACGATTACGCCAATCACCCCATCGCATCGCCCTTTCGGCTCATTAGTTCGGCGGCCCGGCGGCCCATCCACGGTCAGAGCGGATGCTTTTCCAGGAAGTCGGTGGCGACGTCGCCGCGGCGGAACACCGGGTGGTTGAGGACTCGCTGGTGGAACGGGATGGTGGTCTTCATGCCGCCGCCGGCGACGTCGAACTCGGCCAGCGCGCGCAGCGTCCGGTCGATGCAGGTGCCGCGGTCGGGGCCCCAGACGATCAGCTTGGCGATCATCGAGTCGTAGTAGGGGCTGACCATCGTGCCGGGCACGCAGTGGGTGTCCACCCGCACCCAGGGGCCGCCGGGGACGCGGAACCGCTCCAGCCGGCCCGGCGTGGGCACGAACCCGCGGTCGGGGTCCTCGGCGTTGATGCGGCACTCGATGGCGTGCCCGCGCACCTCGATGTCCTCCTGCTTGACCGACAGCGGCTCGCCGTACCCGATCCGGAGCTGCTCGGCGATCAGGTCCACGCTGGTGACCAGTTCGGTGACCGGGTGCTCCACCTGGATCCGCGCGTTCATCTCCATGAACCAGAACCGGCCGTCCCCGTCCAGCAGGAACTCCATGGTGCCCGCGCCGCGGTACCCGACCGCCCGGGCGCCGGCCAGCGCGTACTCCCCAACCTGGGCGCGCATCTGCGGCGTCACGTTCGGCGACGGCGACTCCTCGATCAGCTTCTGGTGCCGGCGCTGCACCGAGCAGTCCCGCTCGCCCAGGTGCACCGCGCCGCCGAAGGCGTCGCAGACCACCTGCACCTCGATGTGCCGCGCCCTGGCCAGGTACTTCTCGAGGTAGACCGCGCTGTTCTTGAACACCGCCTGCGCGTTGGCGCGGGTGGTCTGGTAGGCGGTGCGCAGGTCCTCGGGCGCGTGCACCACCGAGATGCCCCGCCCGCCACCGCCGGCGGCGGCCTTGATGATGACCGGGTAGCCGATCGAGTCGGCGATCGCGGCCGCCTGCTCCACGGTGTCCACCGGCTCGGTGGTGCCCGCCAGCAGCGGCAGCCCGGCGTCGGTCATCAGCCTGCGGGCGACGGACTTGTCGCCCACCGACTCCATCACCTCCGGCGGCGGGCCGAGGAACACGATGTCGTTGTCGGCGCAGATCTCGGCGAAGTACGGGTCCTCGGACAGGAACCCGTAGCCGGGGTGGATGGCCTGCGCGCCGGTGCGCAGCGCCGCGCCGATCACGTTGGGGACGTGCAGGTAGCTCTTCGCGGCGGGCCCGGGCCCGATGTGCACGCTCTCATCCGCGGCCCTGACGAACTCCGCGTCGGCGTCGGGCGTGGAGTACACCGCGACGGAGGCGATGCCGAGGTCACGGCAGGCCCGGACGACCCGCAGCGCGATCTCGCCGCGGTTGGCGATGAGGACCTTGTCGAACACGATACCTCCCTAAGCGCCTGGACCTACGCCTCGGCGCACCGTTGCCGCTGGCGAACTTCGGCCTTCGGCCGACCTCTTGCCCGGTCTCCATGCACTGCGCTAGTCGACCGGCTCGAGGTCCATCAGCGGCTGGGCGAACTCCACCACGTCGCCGTTGTCGACGTGGATCGCGACCACCTTCGCCCGGTGCTCGGCGGCGATGTTGTTCAGCAGCTTCATCGCCTCGATGATCGCCAGCGTCTGACCCGGCTCCACCACGTCGCCGACCTTGACGAACGGCTCGACGCCCGGCGAGGACGACCGGTAGAACGTGCCGACCAGCGGCGCCGTGACCGGGATGCCCTTCGGGGCGGGCGGTTCCGCCGCGGCCGGTGCCGCCGGGGTGGCCGACGCGGCCGCGGCTTGCGTGGCCTCGGCGGCCGGTGCCGCGGGCAGCGGGTACGGTCCGGCGTACTGGGGCTGGGCGTACTGCGGCGGGGCGTACTGCGGCGGGGCGTACTGCGGCGCGACCACCTGCGGCGGCGCACCCTCCCACTCCACGTCCACGCTCAACCCACCGGCGCGCAACGTGATCCGGCGCAGCGTGCCGGGCAGCTCCTGCGCCAGCGCCTTGGTCTGCTCGCGCAACTCGGCCAGCGTGGTCGCGGGCGTGTCCTGCGGGACACCCTGCGGGACACCCGCACCCGGGCTCTCGGCGTCCTCGAGGCCGTCCCGCTTCGGAAACTCAATCGTGGTCACCGTGACCCTCCCAATCCACCATCTGTTGCCGTTCCGGGTGGCCGAACCGGTCGAACCGGTCCCGCCTGGCCTTGACCAGCTCGACGCCGGAAGCCTCCAGCAGCGGCCGGAAGGCGTGCACCACGGCGGCCTTCACGTTCTCCGCGGCCTGGTACGGGTCGGCGTGCGCGCCGCCGTCCGGCTCGGGCACCACCGCGTCGATCACCCCGAGCCGCAGCAGATCCGGCGCGGTCAGCCGCAGCACGTCGGCGGCCCGTTCGCTGTGCGCGGCGGAGCCCCACAGGATCGTGGAGCAGCCCTCCGGACTGATCACCGAGTAGTAGGCGTTGGCCAGCATCAGCACCCGGTTACCCACGCCCAGCGCCAGCGCGCCACCCGAGCCGCCCTCGCCGGTGACGATCGAGACCACCGGCACCCGCACCCGGGACAGCTCAAGGATGCAGTCCGCGATGGCCACCGCCTGCCCGCGCTCCTCCGCCTCGATGCCGGGGAACGCGCCCGGGGTGTCGATGAACGCCAGGATCGGCAGCCCGAACCGCTCCGCCAGCCGCATCAACCGCAGCGCCTTGCGGTACCCCTCCGGGTTGGGCATGCCGAAGTTGCGGGCCACCAACTCATTGGTGTCGTGCCCCTTCTGGTGGCCGAGCACCACGAAGCTCTGCCCGCCGATCCGCCCGACGCCGCCGACCAACGCCGGATCGTCGGCGAACGCGCGGTCCCCGTGCAGGCTGAGGAAGTCGTCGCAGATGTGCGCCAGGTAGTCCAGCGTGGTGGGCCGGTTGATGTTGCGGGCCAGCCCCACCGTCTCGGCCGCCGCCCGGCGGCCCACCGCGGCCGGGTCGGTGACCGGCGCCGCGCCCCGCGGCCTGGGCAGCTCCGGCAGCGACGGGCCGAGCAGGGTCAACAGCCGGGCCAGCGTCTCCCGCTGCGACTCCCGCGGCACCACCATGTCGATCATGCCGTGCTCGAGCAGAAACTCCGCGGTCTGGAACCCCGGCGGCAGATCCTGCCGGATGGTGTTCCTGATCACCGACGGGCCGGCGAAGCCGATCAGGCAGCCCGGCTCGGCCAGGATCACATCGCCGAGCATGGCGAACGACGCCGTCACCCCGCCGAACGTCGGGTCGGTGTTCAGGTTCACCACCGGCAGGCCGGCCTCGCGCATCGCGGCGACCCACTGCGCGGTCTTCGCCATCTGCATCAGCGACAGGCAGCCCTCCTGCATCCGGGCGCCCCCGGAGGAGGACACGATCAACAGCGGCAGGCCGGAGTCGATGGCCCGCCGGGCGGCCCGGGCGATCTGCTCACCCACCACCGAGCCCATCGACCCGCCCATGAAGCCGAAGTCGGCCACCGCGACCACCACCGGCCGGCCCTCCACCGACATCTGCCCACACAGGACACCCTCGCGTCGGCCGCTCTTGCCCTGCGCGGCGGCCAGCCGCACCGGGTACGGCTTTGAGTCGACGAAGCCCAGCAGATCCCGCGGCTCGATGTCATCGGCGAACACCCGGAAACTGCCCGCGTCGGCGAGCTGCTCGATGCGTTCGTCCGGGGTCAGCCGGAAGTGGTGCTGGCACTCCGGACAGACCCTACGGTTGCGGAGCAGCCGCTTGCCATACAGGAACGCGCCGCACGAGCCGCACTTGACCCACTGCACGTCGTCCGTGCCCGTCGGGGCCGGGCCCGTGCGGGGTTCGACCACGGCGGCTGGCTCGCTCATCTGCTCGGCTCCGCGCTCGCTGCGCGCCTCGCTCGTCCCTCGCTGCGATGCTCACTCGCTGTCGCCTCGCGGGCCCATCTGCTCGGCTCCGCGCTCGTTCCGCTCCTCGCTCGTCCCTCGCTGCGATGCTCACTCGCTGTCGCCTCGCTGGCGGACATGACACCTCCTGGGCTTTCGGTTGGTCGCTCGGCGTTGCCGGCTGGCGTTGCCGGCTACGGGATGAACGCCAGCGGCCGTTGCGGTCGGGACACGGTGGCCTTGGCCAGCCCGAACGGCGGCATGTTGCGGTACACGGTGTGGATGTTCGCCGGGTGCATCACGTAGGCCTCGTGGTAGATGCCGACCGCGCCGTTGTCGGCGATCACCCGGTTGAACTTCTTCCAGGCCGGATGGTGCTCGGCCTGCGCGCTGCGGGCGTAGGCCAGCAGCTCCTCCAGGCTGCGCCAGTACTGCACCACGACCGTGGTCCGGGCCACCCACGTCTTGGCGCCGAGGAACCCGAACGGCTCCCTGTTGCGGAACAGCTCCCTGAGCATCGGCACCATGGCGACGAAGGCGGGGATCCACAGGTGCGGCAGCCACCACTTGTTCACACGCATGCCGATCAGGAAGACGACGGTGCCCTCCGGCGGTTCGGCGACCTGGGGCACGAGCTCGACCTTGGCCATCGGGTGTGGGTCCTTTCGCTGTGGTCAGGGCGGTCAGAACGGGTACGCGCGACCCGGCGTGCTGGTGGTGAGGGTGTGCCACCTGGTGAACGCCTCCACGCTGGCCTCGCCGCCGAAGCCGGCACCGTTCCCGGATGCCGCGGTGCCGCCGAAGGGGAGCTGCGGCTCGTGGTTGACGGTCTGGTCGCCGACGTGCACCACGCCGCAGCGGATCCGCTGCGCGACCAGGCGGCCGTGCGCGGCGTCGTCGGTGTAGACCGCCGCCACCAGGCCGTACTCGGTCGCGTTCGCCAGCGCCACCGCCTCCTCGTCGTCGGCGAACGTGGTCACGGTGGCCACCGGGCCGAACGTCTCGGTACGGAAGATCTCCATCCCGGGAGTGACCCCGGCCAGCACCGTGGGCCGGTAGTACAACCCCGTGTCGGGCGAACCGGGGGTACCGGCCGCCGCATCGCCCGACACCACGCCGCGGCGCCCGCCGGTGACCAGCCGCGCACCCGCCTCGACCGCGCGGCGCACCGCGGCGTCGATCCGGTCGAGCTGGGCGGCGTTGATGACGGGCCCGAGGTGCACCTGGCCGCGCAGCGGGTCGCCGACCACCAGCGCCCCGGCGCGGCGGGCCAGCGCGGCCACGTACTCCTCGGCGATGTCGGCGTGTACCAGGTGCCGGCGGGCGGCCATGCAGATCTGGCCCTGGTGCAGGAACGATCCCCAGGAGCCGGCCGAGCTGGCCCGCTCGACGTCGGCATCGGCCAGCACCACGAACGGGTTCTGCCCGCCGAGCTCGAGCACCACCTTCTTCAGCGCCGCCCCGCAACGCGCGCCGATCGCGCGGCCCACCTCGGTGGAGCCGGTGAACGAGACCATGTCCGCGGCGTCCACCAGCGCGGTGCCCACCTCCGCGTCCCCGTGCACCACGGCGAACGCCTCGGCCGGCACGCCGGCCGCGGCCAGCACCTCGGCGAGCACCCGGCCGCCGGCCAGCGGGGTGTTCGGGTCCGGCTTGAGCACCACCGTGTTGCCGAGCGCCAGCGCGGGCGCCACCGACCGCATCGCCAGCAGCAGCGGGAAGTTCCACGGGGTGATCACCCCGACCACGCCGACCGGCACCCGGCGGGCCAGCACCGACCGGCCCGGGTCGCGGCTCGGCGGGGTGCTGCCCAGCGCGCGCATGGCCAGGCCGGCCGCCTCGCGCAGCTCGCCCGCCGTCCCGTACACCTCGGCGTACGCCTTGAGCTGGGTGGAACCGGCCTCGCGGACCAGCAGGGTGATGAGCTCCTCGGCGCGGCCGAGCAGGATGCCGGCCGCCTTGCCGAGGATCTCCGCCCTGGCCGGCCCGGGCACGGCCGCCCAGCCTGGCTGGGCCGCGGCGGCGCGGCGTACCGCGTCGGTGGTCCGCTCTTGTGTGGCCAGCGGCACCACGCCCAGCGGCTCGCCCGTGGTGACCTCGCGGCTGGTCAGTTCGCCCGTGGCAGGCGGTGCGGACACGTGGATGCTCCCTCGGTGCTCGGTGCGGTCAGTACTCGGTCGGGTCGATGGGGCCGTTCACGACGGCGGAGGCCACCCGGTCCGGCAGGTCGGCCGGGCCGGGCAGCGGCTCCGGGACGCTCGTGACGTCCCGGGTGAGCACCGCGAACGCGGTGATCCGGCCGTCGGTTTCGCTGACCGACACATCGACGTGGCCGAGAGTGTGGGCCTCGTGGAACTGGCGCACCGGGCCGCGGGAGGTGACCCGCCAGCGGCCGTCCGGGTCCCGGCTGACCTCTATCTCCGGCCAGCGGGCGCGCAGCCGGATCGGCGCGCCGAGCGCCCGCAGCACCGCCTGCTTGACGGCCCATTCGGCGGCCGGGTCGGCCGGGTTGGCCGAGTCAGCCGTGTCGGCCGGGTCAGCCGCGTCGGCTTGGTCGGCCGGGTCGGCTCGGTCGGCCGGGTCGGCCGCTTCGGCCCGGTTCTCGGGGTCGCGCGGCTCGACGCCCAGCATCGGGCCCGCACCGGGGTACCTGCTGACGATGTCGGCGAACCGGGCCGGGTCCACCGAGTAGGCCCCGACCCGCAGGATCGTCGGTTCGCGCTCAAACAACGCTGCTGGCCTCGTCGGCCCCGGCCCGTACCCGGACCATGTCCACCAGGTTCCCGACCGTCACCAGCGACGGGATGTGCTCCACCCGCAGCCGGCCGGACCAGCGCGCCGGGTCGAGCTGCGGCATGAGCTCGCACAGCCGCCGCAGCCCGCGGTCGGTGACCACGCCGCGCTCGGTGCAGAAGTCCACATCGGACACCTCGCCCTGCAGCACCTCCGACAGCCAGTTCATCGGCAGCCGCACCGGGATCTGGCACTCGATCCGGAACAGGATGTCCAGCAGGTCGATCGACTCCAGCCCGAGGTCGTCCACGAGCGTCGCGGACAGGTCGGACGGCAGCTCGGCGGTACCGAGGGTGCCCGCGACCGCGTCCCGCACCACCTGGGCAATGTCGTACTGCGCCATCGCCGGCTCCTTTCCCTTACCCCTTACGAGATCGGGCGGTGGCGCCGATCGAGACAGTGTTTCCCTAAGCGGGCCAGCACAGCGGCTCATGCGGCCTTGGCGGCAACGGCGGGCGGGCAGTCGGCGCACGGCTTCACCTGCGGCGCCGGCGGCAGGTCGTCGGGGTCGGTGACCAGGGCCAGCGCCTTGCGCAGCCGCTTCAGGCAGCGGGTACGGATCGGGCCGACCGAGCCGACCGCCATCGACAGCGCGGCGGCGATCTCCTCATACGACGGCGGCGGGTCGGCCAGCACCAGTTCGAGCATCGCCTGGCACTGCGGCGACAGGGTGGCCACCGCGGCGCGGACGTCGTCCATCCGCTCCGCCCGGATCACCGCCATCTCCGGGTTCTCGCTGACGCTGGACGGCCGTTCCAGGGTCTCCACGTCGCTGACCAGCACCAGCCGGTTGCCGCGCATGAGGGACTTCAGCGCCTCCCGCTTCGCCACGGTGGCCAGCCAGTCGCCGAGCCGCTCCGGGTCGCGGATCCGGCTGACGTTCTGGATCAGCCGGTACCAGGTGAGCTGGCGCACGTCCTCGGCGTCGGCCGCCGACAGCCGGTACCCGCGGATGACCTCCCAGATGAGCCGGCTGAAGCGGTTGACCGTCTGCTCCCAGGCGTCCTGGTCTCCCCGCTGGCACGCGGCCAGCAGCTCCGCGTTGGTCGGTGTAGACATGGTGCACCCCTGTTCGCCATTCATCTTTGCCGGGCTTCCGCGGTACATTTCGCGGTGAAGGCGAATTCAGCGCACCCGCTGCCGGCATTCTCGGTACTTCTGCTCGGCCCGGCAGCGGGATCCGCCGTACCCCTCTTAATTCGTCCTCGAATTGCCTTCCCCTAGATACAACACCGCGGTCCGGGGGCGGACAAGGCGAGCGCGGTGTCAGGTCGCGGCCTGTCCGGACGCGGACAGGGGTGGGATCGTCAGGGGCCGCCGCCGAGCGGTTCGACCGGCACCGGCAGCAGTTCGGCCATGGCGTCGTGCAGCCAGAGCGGGACACGGCCCGCCTCGCCGTGCAGCTTGCGGATCGCCACCCCGGCGGTGATCCCGTCGGCGATCCGGAACACCTCCATCTGCCAGCGGGCCCGCTCCGCCTCCGGCAGCGTGGGATCGACCAGGTCAAGGGTGCCGTCGTCCTTGCGCCGGGTGCCGAAGGTGTCGAACGGCCGGCACAGCCCCATGCCGAGCGCCTTGGTGTACGCCTCCTTGGCGACCCACAGGTCGGCGAACAGGCAGCGCCGCAGCTCGCCCGGCAGCATCCGCACGAACGCCAGCTCCGGCGGCGCCAGCACCTTCGGCGCGAGCCTGGCCGCCTCCGGCCGGATCGGGCGGTGCTCGACGTCCAGCCCGCACATCCGGTCGCGGGCCACCACGGTGGCGATCATCCCCTCGGTGTGCGTTATGTTGAAATCCAGACCGTAGTTCTCCCCTTCGATTTCCGGCCGGCCGAACTCGCCTTTCCGGAAAGTCCAGTGCGACGGCGGCACGTTGACGTACCGGGACAGCGCGCACCGGGACAGCAGCCGCGCGCCGAGATAGCGCCGCCGGGCGCCGTCCTGCTTGAGCCGGTCGCACCGGTCGAGCTCGTCCGGGGTGAGCACCCGCTCCAGGCCCACCGCGGCGCCGAACGCCCCGACGTCGGACTCGCGCAGCCACCACACGTCGGCACCGATGGCCAGCGGATCCAGCATCGTCGTGCTGCTCATGGCCACCTCCCGGGTCGCGTGCGGGTCGGTACGGGTATCGGTCTCCGTCAGCCTCTCGGGTCAGCCTCTCGGGTCAGCGTCTCCGGTCTGCCTCTCGGGTCGGCGTCTCCGGTCAGCGTCTCCGGTCAGCCTTTCCGGTCAGCCGGCGGCGGCGCCGAGGGTGACCGGACGCAGCGCGAACAGCCGGTTGTCCGCGTGCAGTGCGAGCATCGCCCCGGCCACCGCGGCGTCCTCGGCGGCACCGGTGACCCGCCCGGTGGGGTGCAGCACCTGGCGCAGCCGCTCCAGGCAGACCAGCAGCACCGCGCCGCTGTCCAGCTCCGGCGCCAGCGAGCCGCGGCCGTACGTCCACAGGTGCACCACGGACGCGGCGGCGAACAGCACGCAGTACTGCCTGGCCAGGTCGAACAGCTCCGCCGAGGTGGCGGTGTCGCGGCCGTACCTGGCGGTGACGGCGTCCAGATCGGCGCGCATCCGGTCCGCCTCGCCGAGCAACGCCCCGGCGAGTTGCGCCGCGTGGGCCCACCATCGCGCCTGTGCACCGGACTCGCCGGCCGCGATGGCGCGCAGCGCGGCAACCGAGGCGGGCAGCGCCAGCACCACGTCGTCCACGCCGCGGGCGAACAACTGCTGGTCGGCCGGCCGGTACTCCCCCATCGGCGCGGCCGGGTCGAACAGCACCGCCACCTGACGGGCCGCCTCGCCGGTGGCCGGCTCCGGCCCCGCGGCCAGGTTGGCCAGCAGCGCCCCGAGCTGGCTGGCGATGTTCTTCAGGTTCACCACCGTGTTGCCGTCGGCGAAGTTGGCCACCGGGGCGTCCCGCAGCACCTTCTGGAAGATGCCGTGCCGCGGGTCGTCGCGCAGGTAGTACCGCGCGCCGAGCACCACCGCGAGCTGGCCCAGGGTGCGCTCCAGCAGCGTCGGCACGAAGTACTTGGCCACCGAGGAGGTGATGCTGGCCTGCGCCGGGTTGACCTGAAGGCCGCGCACCGCGCCGGTGGCCACCGCCTCGCCGATCAGCAGGTCGGCGAAGCACTCGACCAGTTGCCGCCTGGAGTACGGGATGTCCACCACGTCCGTGTCGAAGATCCGCCGCGTGGTGGCGAAGTCGAGGGTGGTGCGCAGCGCGGTGTCGGCGCAGCCGAGCGCGATGCTGGTGATGTTGGTGCGGACGAGCTGGCTGCTCTTCAGCGCGATCTCCAGGCCCTTGCCGGGGCCGCCGATGAGCGCTGCGTCGGGCAGGAAGCAGCCGTGCAGCCGCACCCCGCTCATGTCCAGCCCGCGCAGGCCGTACATGTGCTCGCGCGGCACCGGCTCCCAGCCGTCGGCCGGCAGGTTCCGCTTGTCCACCGCGAAGATGGAGTACCCGCCGGGCCCGCCCTTGGCGTTGGTGCGGGCGAAGACCATCACCACGTCGGCCACCGTGGCGTTGCCGATCGTCCACTTCTCCCCGGTCAGCAGGTACCCGCCGTCCACCTTCTCCGCGGTCAGCTCGTTCGCCAGGATGTCGCTGCCGTGCGCCTTCTCCGACAGCCCCCAGGCCAGCACGCCGCCGTTGCGGATCAGGTCGGCGAAGTGCTGCCTCTGCTCGTCGGTGCCGGCCACCCAGACCGGCATGAAGCCGATGATGTTGATCATGAACGCGGTGGCCGTGGTGGGGTCGCGGCGGGCCACCAGCCGGGTGAGCTGCAGGCCGTCCTCGACGTTGACCGCCTTGCCGCCGCAGGCTTCCGGGATCAGCCACTCGTGCAGGCCCCACCGCCGCAGCGGGGACAGCAGCTCGTACGGGTACTCCTCGCGCTCGTCCAGTTCGAGGATCCGCGCGTACGGCATCCTGCTGCGCGGGTCGTTGGGGTCGCCGAGGAACGCCTCGAGGTCGGTCAGCACGCCGATCAGGTCGGTCATGTCGCGTCTCCCAGCGGTGAATCGGCCTGCGGCGGGCCGGCTTGCGGTGAATCGGCCTGCGGCGGGCCGGCTTGCGATGGGCCGGCTTGCGGCGGGCCGGCTTGCGGCGGGCCGGCCGGTGGGTCGGCGAGGCGTACCGGCAGCGCGGTGAGCAGCAGCCCCGCGTCGACGGCGGCCTCGACACTGTCCAGAGCAGCCAGCACGCCGGATCCGGGCCGCTGGTCGGCAACCCGCGCGACCAGGTACGCCAGCACGCCGGTCAGCCAGCCGGTGCTCCCCGGCGCGCCGCCGTACAGCGGTCGGTCGGTGTTGAACCACCACGCCAGGACCGCCGTGGCCGCGGCGTACGCCAGGCAGAACCGGTCGGCCAGGTCGAGCAGGTCGGTGGCCACCTTCAGCCCGCGGGTACGGTCGAGCTGCGCCGCCGCGGCGCCGTCCAGGATCGCGCGGAGCTGGTCGCGCACCGTCAGCACCAGCTCGGCCGCGGTCGGATCCCCCTGCGCGGCAAGGGACTGGGCCACCCGGTCGGCCAGCGCGAGCAGCCCGGGGACGACGTCGTCGCGGGGCCGGGCACCGAGGTCCAGCGCGGCCGGGTCCAGCGGCGGCAGGTCCTCGCCGAACCGGAACGTGGCCCGGAGCCGTTCCGGCGCGTCCGGCGGCACCTTGGCGTACCCGGGGAGCTGCATCGCGACCGCCCGCAGGTTGCCTACCGGGCTGGTGTCGATGACCTTCACCATCGCGTTGTCCCGCGCCGCCTTGTCCAGTACCGCGCCGGGCCCGTCCCGGACCACCGCGCGGGCGCCCAGCACAGCACCGCAGCGCGCGATCGCGGCCGCGGTCAGCTCGGTACCGACCCGCTTGACCACGCTGGAGGCCAGCCCGAACCGCTGCGGCTCGGCGTGCACCGCCCGGCAGGCGGCCAGCGCGGTGACGTCGGCGGCCAGCGTCTCGGCCGCGGCCAGCGCCAGCTCGCGCCGTGCGTTCGGCGTCTGGACCAGGTCGGCGTCGCCCACCCGGCGGGACCGGGCGAACCGCAGCGCCACCCGCAGCGCGGTGTCCACAGTGGACAGGCAGCCGGCGGTGCTCATCAGCCGGACCACCTGCTGCGCCCGCAGCGCGCCCTCCAGGCCCTGCCCGACCCGGCCGACCACCGCCCCGGCCGGCACCGGCAGCCCGGCGAAGGTCAGGTTCGCGAAGTCCACGCCCCGCATGCCGGTCATCGGCACCGGCGCGCTCCGGGTCAGCCGCGGGTCGGCCAGCTCGTCCGGGCCCAGCAGCACCGCCGTGAACGCGCTCGGGCCATGCCCAACTGCTCCGCTCCGCGCTCGCTCCGCTCCTCGCTCGTCCCTCGCTGCGATGCTCACTCGCTGTCGCGTCGCGGGCCCGACTGCTCCGCTCCGCGCTCGCTCCGCTCCTCGCTCGTCCCTCGCTGCGATGCTCACTCGCTGTCGCGTCGCGGGCCCGACTGCTCCGCTCCGAGCCACAACCACCACGGCGTCCGCGGCGATCCCGCGGCCGACCAACCACTTCCCGCCGTCCAGCGTGAAACCGCCGTCCACCGTGGACAGGGCGCAGGCGTTGGCCAGCACGTCGGAGCCGGCCTGCTCCTCGGACAGCGCGAACGCGACCACCCGGCCGGCGCGCACCCAGTCCGCGACCAGGGCCCGCTGCTCCGGCGTGCCGATGGCCAGCACCGTCATCACCGCGGAGATGCTGAACATCGTCGCCGGCATCACGTTCAGGTCGCGGCGCGCGGCGGTGCGCACCAGGACGTGGGTGTCCTCCAGCGACCGCAGCGTGCCGCCGAGGTCGGCCGGCAGGTAGTTCACGTGGAAGCCGGTGCGGCGCAGCGTCTCGGCGAAGTCCTCCGGGTACTCGCCTGCGGCGTCGCGAGCGACCGCGGCGGCGAACCCGTACGGGTTCGCCGCCGACCACGGGTCTCCGAGCGCGGCGTCCAGCAGCTCGGCCGACAGTCCACTGTGGACGCCCGGCAGGGTGCCGGTCATCGCAGCGCCCACTCCTCGGCGGGCGACTCCTCCGGAGCCGGCTGGTACGACGCGCAGGCCGCGGACAGGGCCACGCCGGCGGCCCGCAGCGCCGCCACCCGGTATTGGAACGCCGCCCCGCGGATGATGTGCCGGGCCACGTCGACGACGTACCGGTTCTCCGCCGCGGCGAGGTACGTGCCGTGCACCCAGGCGTTGAAGCTGCCCATCGCCGGGCCGCACCAGATCTGGTAGTCCGGCACCCGGTCCGCCTCGCCGATCTTGGCCCACCGTGAGGACATGCCGAGGTACCAGCGGAAGATCAGCGCCATCTTGCGCTTCGGGTTGTCCGCGGCGCGGGCGATCTGGCCGGGGTCGCGCCGCTGGAAGTACTCGACCGTCTCGGCCCACACCTCCTCCAGCGGCCGGCGGAAGAGCTGCTTCTCGATCCGCTGCCGCGCCTCGGCCGGGATGGCGTCGATCCCCTCGTACTGCCGGTAGACCTCGTACAACTGCCTGGCCCGCATCGGGAACAGCGTCCCGCGGCGCAGCACCTGCAGTTCGACACCCATCTCGAACATGTCCGCGGCCGGCGCCATGTCGCAGTCGGCGATGCCGGCCTGGGCCAGCAGCGCCTTCGCCGCGGTGGACGTGCCGGCCTCCACGCAGGCCTGGTTGATCGAGCCGGTGACGACGTAGTCGGCCCCGGCGAAGAATGCCGCGGCGGCGGTGTCCGGGGTGCCGATACCGCCGGCCGCGCCCACCCGCAGCCGTACCGGGTAGCCCTGCTCGCGGGCGATCTGGTCGCGCTGGCGCAGGATCACCGGCAGCAGCGCGGGCAGCGGCCGCCGGTCGGTGTGCCCGCCGGAGTCGGCCTCCACGGTGATGTCGTCCGCCACCGGCACCCGCCTGGCCAGCTCCGCCTGCTCCGGCGTGATGTCGCCGGCCGCCAGCAGCCTGGCCACCATCGCCTCCGGCGCCGGCCGCATGAACCGCTCCGCCACCTCGGGGCGGGAGATCTTGGCGATCACCCGGTTGCCGGCGACGATCCCACCGCTGCGGCCACGGGACAGTCCGGCCAGCCGGTACCGCACGATGTTCGGGGTCAGGTCCATGAACGCCGACGCCTCGACGCACCGCACGCCGCGGGACAGGAACAGGTCCACCCCGGACCGTTCCAGCCGCTCCTCGCTGGGCGAGTGGATCAGGTTGGCGGCGAACGGCAGCCCCGGGATCTCCGCGGCGAACCGGTCCAGCGCCTTCTCGATCCGCTCCGGCAGCAGCCCGGCCGCGCCGAAGGAGCCGAGGAACCCGGCCCGCGCCAGCGCGATGACCAGTTCCTCCGAGGCGATGCCGTTGGCCATCGCACCGCTCATGTAGGCGTACCGCACGCCGTGCGCGGCCTGGAACGCGGCCGAGCCGAGCCGCTCCGGCGGCAGCGGCGCAGCCGAGGCGACCACGCCGTGGTCGCCGTACGGCCCGACCTGGCCGCCGGTCGCCGCGCCCAGCCCGGACGGACCGAGCCCGGACGGGCCGCGCAGGATGAAGCACGGCTGGTCCAGCCGGGCCAGCGCCGCGTACACGTCGGCCGCCTCGAACCCCGGCGCCTGGGGACCGCTCCAGCGCAGCCGCTCGTTGCCAGTCACCGTTCCACCTTCGTTCGGCTCCGCGCTCGCTCCGCTCCTCGCTCGTTCCTCGCTGCGATGCTCACTCGCTGTCGCCTCACGATGCTCATTGTTCGGCTCCGCGCTCGCTCCGCTCCTATGCTCATTGTTCGGCTCCGCGCTCGCTCCGCTCCTCGCTCGTTCCTCGCTGCGATGCTCACTCGCTGTCGCCTCACGATCTTCTCTCCTCAGGCGTCGAAGCGGACTTCGATGGCGATGTTGCCAAGCTCGTAGATGCGCAGCCCCGGCTTCCACAGGCTGGCGTCGCCGACGACCACGATCCGGTCGGCCTCCCGGCGGATCTCCTTGACGTGGACGTCGAAGTCCATGTCCTTGTCCTGCCGGTTGATCTGGCCGCGGTACCTCCAGCTCAGCTCCACCCCGGTGGCGATGGCGAAGCGCGGGTTGCGCAGGCCGTCGGCCAGCCCGGTCTCGATCGCGAACACCTGCATCGCCTGCAGGATCGCCTCCACGCCGAGGGATCCGGGCATCACCGGGTCGCGGTAGAAGTGGTTGTTGAAGTACCAGTCGGTCTCCGCGATCGGCCGGTAGCCGCGCAGGTAGCCGCGCCCGTGCTTGCCGCCGGACGGCACCACGTCCACCCATTCGACCAGGTCGAGGTGGCCGTGGCCGAGCTTCAGCGGGTGCGCGGCACCCCGGCCGGCGCGGAAGGCGGCCAGCTCGATGTGCCGCAGGTCGGCCGGCTTGGTTGGCAGCTCGTCGCCCCACGGCGCGATGAACTTCCCGCCGTCCAGGCCGACCTGGTTGGCCAGCGCCTGCGGGGAGAAGTAGCCGAACAGCGACTCGCCGACGTAGAACACCTCACCGTCCGCGGACAGCTCGTAGGAGAAGTTCTGCAGCACCGCTCCGGGCATCGCGTCGGAGGACAGCAGCGTCGAGTGGTGCCGGATCGTCTTGCCGCGCAGGTCGATCGGCTTGACCAGGGTGGCCCGGCCGTCCAGGTTGCGGATGCTGAACTCCTGCTGCGGGAAGTTCAGCGTCGCACCCAGGTAGTAACCGAGCAGGATCGCGGCCTGCAGGCTGGACTCCATGTAGACGCAGTTCGGCATGTGCGGGTGGCCGGCGTCGCCGCCGTTCTCCGGGTAGTACCAGGCGTCGGCGTTCGAGTCGTACTCGGTCTCCATCACCGAGCCGCGCTTGAGCCTGCCGCGCTCACCCTCGAGCTTCATCACCCGGTCCACGAACAGGAAGTCGCCGTTGGGGATGTACGGTGCCCGCAGGTTCTCGTAGATCTCGAACTCCGGGCCCATCGCGGTGGCCAGGTTGCCCTTGGCGGCGTGCGCCATGTGGAACTCGTTCAGCAGCGCGACCTCGCCGGAGGCGTTGCGCCGGCCCATGTAGTGCTCGACCACGCCCTTCTTGCCGGGCCGGTACGGGGCGCCGGGCTTCTCCAGGATCTGGATGCCGAGGTTGCGCACCGCGATGGCCGGCTTGTCGTCGCGGTAGACCAGGACGTCGGCGATCACGGTCGGCCGCGGCAGCAGGCTCACCTCGGTGACGTCGATCTCGTACCGGATCTCGGAGTAGTCCGGGGTGACCTGGCCGCGCACCTTGACGTTGGTCTCCAGCTCCGGCACCGGCTGGAACCGCGCGTCCGGCAGCGACATCTGCAGGCCGAGCGACAGCGCGTACGCCTGCAGGAGCTGCACCGCGCCCTCCGCGACCAGCGAGCCGGCCACCACCGGGTCGTCCGGGAAGTGGCAGGTGAAGTACCACTCGCCGGGCACCAGCGCCTTGCGCGCCTTGATGGAGCCGATCCCGTAGCTGCCGCCCTTGCGGTCCAGCTCGGTGATCTCGTCCACCATGAGCAGCCTGCCGCCGGTCAGCCGCAGGCTCGGGTTCGCGCCCTGCTGGTCGTAGGCCGGGCCGAACACCTCGGCGACGCGGCCCTCGGTCAGCCTGCGCAGGTCCGATGTGGACAGTGTCGTCCTGTCGGTGTGGACCAGCGGCTTGAACGTCTTGCGTTCGGTCGCGGCCACCGTCCTGCCCAGGTTGCCCTCGATGATGCCAAGCGAGCTCTCCAGCTCGGCCTGGGTGAAGAACCCGGCGCACGCGTTCTTCAGCTTCAGGATCAGCCTGCCGTCGGCGTAGCAGTCGTAGTGGAAGAAGAACAGCGTGGTCTCGCCGTGGGTCACGAACTGGTCGATCCAGATGTCGTACCGCAGCGTCTGGCCCTCCTGCGGCAGGTCGCCGTAGAACGACAGGGTCGAGTCGAGCAGCCGGTAGGACCGCTCGCCCTTGTTGGCGAAGTCGATGCCGAGGTAGCTGACCAGCAGCAGGTCGCACTGACCGGCCTCGATGGTCACCGCCGGCGGCACCTGGCCGTCCACGGAGTACCAGGCGCCCTCGGGCACGTCGTACTCGGTCTGGATGAAGGACTTCTTGAACTGGCCGGTGGTCGCGTCCAGCCCGGTGACGCGGGTGACGAAGTGGTACGGCTGGGCCGGCAGCCGGACCCGGCGGTCGTAGGAGTCGATGACCGAGAACTTCTCCCCGAACACCGCGGCGATGCTGCCGGTGGCGAACTCCAGCAGTTCGTCCTCGTCCCAGATCACGCCCGGCGGCTTGGGCTTGGGCGAGCGGGCCGGCACCTCGACGGTGACGCTGGGCGGCGCGCCGGTGAGGCTCGGCCCCGCCCCGGTGACGGTCGGCCCCGTCCCCGCGGCGGTGTCAGCCGGAGCGGCGGGCAGAACCGCCGCCCCGCCCGACCCGGGCGGGGCCAGCAGGGCGGCCAGGTCGGCCCGCAGGCTCGCCTGGGCGGCCAGGATCTGCCGGTGCGAGTCGGCAAGCTGCTCGCGCAGGTCGTGCAGCAGCGCCGTGGCGGCGGCGGGTGAGCGGTCCGCGACCCGCACCGGCAGCGGTGCGCCGACGATGGCCGGCGGCAGCGGCTGGTCGGCGCCCGCCGCGGTCGCGACCGCCGATGCCGGCACCAGGGTGATCGGCTCGCGCTCGGCAGTGATGGCCGGCTCGTGTGGCTGGGAGGGCATCGTGGGCTGAGGCATCCTGGTGTCCGTTTCCGAGGCGTGAACCGATGCGGGTAGTGGATGGAGCGGGATCGGCGACCTGCTGTCGGGCGATGCGGGCGGCGGGTCCTCCGCTTCGCCTGACCCGACGGCGGCGGGGGGCTCTGCAGCGGGAGGCTCGAGAGCGGGAGGCTCGAGAGCGGGAGGCTCGGGAGCGGGGGGCAGGTGGGGCACCACGTGGACGGCGCCGCGGGCCACCCGCTCGATCACCGGCTCGCCGCCGACCACCACGGTCCGCGGCGGCATCGCGGTACGTGGCCGCTCCGCCGGCACAGCGGGCAGGAACGGCGCCAGGTCCACCGCCGCGCCGTGGCTGACCAGCCGGGCGACCACCCGCGCGATATTGGTCGCCACCCTGGCACCGCGCCGGTCGATCGACACCGACAGGTGCGCGGCGTCGCCGAGCGTCTCGCGCACCCAGCGGGCGCAGGTGCTGGCCGGGCCGACCTCGATGAAGTACCGGTATCCGCGCCGGTACGCCTGGTGGATCAGCCGCGGGAAGTCCACCGTGCTGCGCAGCGTCTGCGCGATGTGTCCGGCCACCACGTCCGGGTCGAGCTCGGTGACCTGCCCGTAGTCGTAGGAGCTGAACAGCTCCAGGTCCCCGGTGTCCCCGGTGGGGTAGCGGTTCAGGTCTGCCAGGCCCTCCAGCTCGCCGTCCACCACCGGGCAGTGCATGACGTGGTTGGCCGGCGCCCGGGCGCTCTTCGCGTCCAGCTCGGCCACCAAGGCCCTGCACTGCGCCGGGTCGCCGGCGACCACCACCTCGTTCGGGGTGTTGACGTGGGTGAGGAACACCCGGTCGTAGCGCGGCAGGGCGTCCCGGACCACCTCGGCGGAGGCCAGCACCACCAGGGTGGTCCAGACGTCCCGGTCCGGCACGTCGTCGGGGATGTTCCAGCGGCGGCGCACCACGTGCTTCGGCCCGCAGAGCTGGTCCCGGAACAGCGGCGTCGCGCTGATCTTCACGTCGTTGCGGGCCGACTGGGCCCAGCCGTCGGTGGCGAACATCATGCTCGACTCGCCCAGGCTGTACCCGAACGCGCCGTGCACCGGCACCTTCATCAGCTCGCGGATCAGGTCGGTGAACAGCAGGGCGAACGACGTCCCGGAGGCCAGCATCAGCGGGATGTCCTCGACCAGCTCGGCCTCGCGGCGCATCAGCTCGCGGCGGTCCAGCGGGGCGATCGAGCGCGGGTACACGGTGGCCGCGCGCAGCACGTCCGCCGGCCGCTCGGCCTGCTCCTCGAACCGCGGCAGCAGCGCCGGGAACGCCCGGAACAGCTCGCGGCCCAGGCCCAGGTAGGAGTTGAACGCGCCGGGGAAGACCAGCGCCACCCTGCCCCCCGGCCCGATCGGCCGGCCGCAGTAGTAGCTGCCGGACGGCGTCTCCCACTCCCCGCCGGACTCGTGCACCGCCGGCAGGTCCTTGGCGCCCTGGTCGAGCTGGCGGGCCAGCGTGGCCCGGTCGGCCGCCACGAAGACGGCGCGCAGCCGGCGCCGTACCGCGTCCTCGGCCGCGGCGTGCACCAGCGTGGCCAGCGGCGTCCCGCCGTCCAGCGCGGTGCGCAGCGCGCCGACCGCGGCAAGCAGCCCGGCCAGGTCGTCGCCGCCGACCGGTACCACCAGCGGGCCGCCGGCGTGCTCCCAGTCCGACGGGGCGACCTGGCCGCGGACGGTCGCCCCGGACAGCACCAGGTGGGCGTGCGACCCGGCGGTGCCCAGCGCGGACACCGACGCGGCGCGTGGCCGGGACCGGGTGCCGCGCAGCCAGGGCTGCGACTCGCCGGGCACGAAGAACGACGAGCCGGCCAGCGTGCCGGCGAACTCCCCCGCCGGCCCCTGCCACCCGGGCGCCGCCGGGAAGTAGCCGTGGTGCAGGCAGAGCGCGGCGCGGATCACGCTGGCCAGCACCGACGCCGTCTGGGTGTCGCCGACCGATGCGGCCATGCTGGACAGCGCGGTCCGCAGCTCGCCCACCGGGTCGCGGGACCACACCTGGGCCAGCCCGGCAAGCTCGGCCACGTCCTGCTCGGCGATGCCGCCGCCGTGGGTCTCCACCAGCTCCACGTCGGCCGGGGTCAGCCCGGCGGCGCGCAGCGCGTCCCGGGCGGCGGCCGCGACCAGATCCGGCTGCGCGGCGGGGGAGACCGACGGCCCGCCGTAACGGATCGCGATCGCCTCCACGCAGGCGTAGGTGGTACGGCCGGCGGGCACCGAGCCCGGCCGGGTGACCACCAGCGCGCCGGCACCGTCGCCGGCCCGCCAGCCGCCCACGCCGCCCGCGGCCAGGCCCGGTGTGCCACCGGGCGCGGCGAGCCGGGCGCGGGCCAGGGCGTTCTCCGGGCCGCCGGCCAGGTCCACCGCGCCGACCAGCACCGCGTCCAGCGTCGGGTCGAGCAGCAGGAGCTGGGCCACCTCCAGCGCGTACGCCGCGCCGCCGGAGTCGGCGGAGACGGTGAACGACGGGCCGGTGAAGTTCCACCGCGAGGAGATCCGGCTGGCCATGATGTTGCCGATGTACGACAGCACCTCGTTCACCTCGACGCCGTCGTGGACGCCGGTGCGCGCGGCCCGGGCCAGCTCGGCGAGCTGCTCCGCGGTCGGGGCCAGCCCCGCCCGGGCGCACCACTCGGCCACCCGCCGGCCCAGGTCGTACCGGGTGCCGTGCCCGTGCGCGGCCGGCTCCATCTCCATCGCCAGCACCACGCCGACCCGCTGGGCGGGCTGCGCGCCGGCCGAGCGCGGCGGGTCGTAGCCGGCGTCGCGCAGCGCCTCCTCGGCCACCCGCAGCATCAGCAGGTGCTGCTGGTTGAAGTCCTCCAGCTCCTTCGGCGGGATGCGGTACGCCGTCGCGTCCAGCTCGAACGACTCGACGTACCCGGCCGGCACGGGGTCGCCGACCGGGCCACCGGTGTCGAGCTCGAAGCCGCGCCAGCGCCGTTCGGGCAGCTCCCGGAAGGCGTGCCGGCCGGCGTACGTCGCCCGGTCGAGGTCGTCCCGGGTGGCGAACGCCCCGTACTGGGCGCCGATCCCGGTGATGGCCAGCCGCGGCGGCTCCGCCCCCGGCGTGGTGTCAGGCGATGCGGCGGGTACGGCCGCCGTTCCGCCCGGCAGCCCCGTGGAGCGGGTGTCAGGCGATGCGGCAGGCACGGCCGCCATTCCGCCCGACACCGGGGTTTCGGGTGACACCGCCGCGGGTTCGGCCAGGATGACGTGGGCGTTCGTGCCGCCGAAGCCGAAGGCGGACACCCCGGCCCGGCGCGGCGCCCCCGCGGTCGCCGGCCACGGTGTCGCGGCCCGGACCAGCCGCCCCGCGGCAGCCTCACCGAGCGGCTGGTCGACCGCGATGGTCGGCGGAACAACCCCGTGCGAGAGGGCCAGCACCACCTTGATCAGGCTGCTCATGCCGGCAACCGTCAACAGGTGCCCGATGTTGCCCTTGACCGAGCCGTAGTACGGCAGGTCGGCACCGAAGAACTCGGTCACCCCGGACAGCTCGGTGTTGTCGCCCAGCGGCGTCCCGGTCGCGTGGCACTCCAGGTACTGGACCGCGGACGGCTCCAGCCCGGCCTGCCGGTACGCCGCCTGGTACGCCGCGAGCTGGCCGGTCACGTTCGGGGCCAGCACGTGCCGGCCGGCCCCGTCGTTGGTCAGCCCGATCGACTCGATCACCGCGTAGATCCGGTCGCCGTCGCGCCGCGCGTCGGCCAGCCGCTTCAGCGCGACCATCGACGCGCCCTGCCCGGTCACGATGCCCTTGGAGCGCGCGTCGAACGGCTGGCTGAAGCCGTCCTTCGGGTACGCCCGCAGGTCGGAGAACGACAGGTGGATCACTGTCGGGTCCGGCCCGCAGACGCCGCCGGCCAGCATCACGTCGGCCTTGCCGGTGTCCAGGTAGCCGCAGGCCAGCCGGATCGCGTACAGCGCGGAGGAACACGCCGCGTCCAGGGTGAACTGCGGACCGGCCAGCCCGAGCGAGGCGGCCACCACCCGGGCCGGTAGGCCGCCGACCCACAGGTCGTGCGGCCCGGTGCCGGCCCCGTCGGTGGTGCCCTCAGGTAGTGGGAACCCGGCGGCGGCAAGCCCGGTAGCCACCGCCGAGTTCCACACTGCCCCCGCCAGATGACCTGACGAGGGAGTCGGGAATGGATAGTTACCGAATATCACACCAATCCGGTCAGGAACCGGTCGAGCGGCGGCCGGGCCCGGCGCAAGCCCTGCATCGGAAAGTGTTTCGCGCGCCACGTGTAGCGACCAGTGAAACACGCGATCCAAAGTGGACAGATACTGCGCCGGAAGCAGGTACCCGGCCGGGTCGAAGTCGTACCGCCCGAGGAAGCCTCCGCGGGTGAAGTACACCCGGTGCGGGTCGTCCGGGTCCACCTCCCGAGCCGCCGGCTCGTGACCGAAGGCCCGGGTACTCCCCTCGGTGCGGGAGTCCACGCCGTCCAGGAGATTCTGCCAGTACTCCGCCGGCGTACCGGCTCCAGGGAACAGGCAGGACATCCCGACGATCGCGTATCTGCCCATCTGACTACCTTTCAAGCGCGTGTCGGCGCAGGCTGCTGCGGTGTGACCGGCCCGCCGAGCCGGTCACACCGCGGCGCTCACGCAGCGGCGGCGACGGCGACCCGGGACGACGGCACGAACTTGGCCTCCAGTTCGGGGTCGATGACCACCGAGACCCCGACGAACCGCTGCAGCACCCGGCCGTCGGTCGCGCAGGCGGTCACCGTGCAGGTCACCCCGGCCGGGCCGGCCGTCGCGTCCTCCACGGCCACCAGGAACTCGGCGTCGTCCGGCAGCGCCTCCCAGTACTGCGCCCGGCCGATCTCCAGCGGCAGGCTGGCCGCGCCGCGGAACCGCCGTACCCAGACCAGCGCGGCCTGCAGCATCAGGTCGGCCAGCACCGGGCTGTGGTAGGTGCCGCGGTACGCCCCGCCGGCCACGTCGTGGTCGGCCAGCCGGCAGGCGAGCACCAGCCGCTCCGGCGACTCGGCGACGATGCGCCGGATGCCGCGCAGCGTCGGGCCGTGGAACAGCGTGCCGTCGTCGTACAGGTTCGCCGCGTCCGCACCCGCGGTGCCGGCCAGCCGGGCCAGGTCGGCGCGGTCGGCCGGCCGGTCGCCCGGTCCGGACAGGCTGACCGTCGCGCCGTACGCCGGCCGGGGCCGGCCGGTGCCGTCCACCGCGTGCAGCCGCGCCTGCGCCGTGCCGCCGCCGTCCGCCACCGCCAGCCGCAGCCGCTTCGGCGCGCCGCTGTCGAACACCACGCCCTTGTAGACCTTGAAGTCGGCCCACTCGGCGACCGCGCCGCCGGACGTCGCCTCGACCATGTTCACCAGCGCGCCGAGCGCCATCGTGGCCGGCAGCACCGGGTCGCCGCCGATCGCGTGGTCGGCCAGCACGGTGTGGCTGGCCAGCCCGAGCAGCGACCGCTCCAGGGTCACCGCAGCGACCTCCGGGTCACCGTTGTCCCCCCGCGCCGCGGGCGCAGAACCTGATGCGGTGGACAGCGGGGTGGTCGGCCCGACCAGGATCACGCCGTCGTGGGCGTGCGCCGCGGTGAACTGCTCGGTGAAGATGCCGGTCCCGGTGGGCACCGGCACCAGGGCGACGCCGCGCTCCTCGAACATCCTGCGCAGCTCTGGTGTCACCATCCCGCCGTCCCAGGCACCCCAGTTGATCGAGGTGACCCGGCTGCCCGGCCGGGACCTCTTCAGCGACGCGGCGACCCGGTTGAGCGCCTCGTTCGCCATGGCGTAGTCGGACTGGCCCCGGTTGCCGAAGAACCCGGCCACCGAGGAGAAGAACACCAGGTGCTTCAGGTCCGCGCCGGGCAGCGCAGCCAGGACGTTGGACAGGCCGGTCAGCTTGGTGGCCAGCACCCGCCGCACGTCCTCGGGCGCCTTGTCCACGATCAGCTTGTCCGCCAGCACGCCCGCGCCGTGCACGACGCCGGTGATCCGCTGCGTGTACGGGGCCAGCGCCCGCGACAGCGCCTCCGCGTCGCCGATGTCCACCGGCAGGTAGGTCACCGTCGAGCCGTTCGCCGTCAGCCGCTCGATGTTCTGGCGCACCTCGCGCTGGCCGACGATCTCGCGGTAGATCTTCTCCACCGCGCGCGGCGTCGGCTTCTCGCCGGTGCCGGCGATCTGCTTGACGATGGCCCCCTTGAGCGGGGCGACCTCGGTCAGTCCGGCCGCCCACTCCGGCTCGGCGGCCAGCGCGGTCCGGCCGAGGAGCAGCACGCCGACCGGCCAGTGCGCGGTGAGCTCGGCGAGGCACTCCGCGGTCACCCCGCGGGCTCCCCCGGTCACCACCAGCAGGTCGTCGCGGCTGAGCGCGGGAACCGCCGCGGTGTGCGGAGTCTCGGCGTTCTCGGCGTTCTCGGCGTTCTCGGCCAGCGTGACGGTACGGCGGCGGCCGGAGCCGTCGTAGGCAACCTCGCGCAGCGCGGGCGACGCGTCGGAGATCTCGGCCAGCACCCGGGTCGCGACGTTCGGCTCCGTCTGCCCGGGCGTGAAGTCGACCGTCCGGCAGAACAGCGCCGGCGCCTCGATGGCCAGCGTCTTGACCAGGCCGTTGACGCCGCCGAGCAGCGCGGTGGCTCCGTCCGCCGTGTTCGACCCTGGGCCCGCGCCGCGTGCGGACAGTCCGCAGGCGCCGTCGAGCCGGGTGACGGCCAGGTACCCCGACCGGCCGTCGCCCGCGGTGGCGACCAGCGCCGGCTGGACCGCCTTGGCGGTGAGCAGCGCGTGGCCGAGCCGCCGGGTCGCGGCGGCCCAGTCCGCGGCGGGCGCCGCGGCGAACTGCACCGCGAGGTCCAGCTTGCCGGCGGCGGCGACCGCGGCGGCGAGTTCGTCGTACTCCCAGCCTCGCAGTGCATGTGCCGGCCCCGCGGCGCTCGTGACGCCGGGAAGGGTGAGCACGTGCACCTGCCAGCCGCGGTCCCGCAGCGCGGCGGTCACCGGCCCGGTCAGCGGCGAGCCGTCGTCGATGACGAGCGCGGCCGGGTTGGCCGGGTACGCGTCGACCAGCGTGTCGGGGTCCGGCACTTCCTGCAGTACGGCGTGCGCCCGGCCGATGCCCGGCGCCGGCGGGTAGCTGACCGCCGGCTCAGGGCTGGGTGCGGCCTGGGGCGCCGGGACGAAAGGGGCGGCAGCCACCACCTCCCCGGCGGCACCGGCGATGAAGCCGATGATGTCGCCCAGCGTCCGCAGCTCGGCCAACCGCTCCGGCTCCACATCACCGGCCTGCGGGTACTGCTCCTGCAACGCCCCCATGATCTGCACCCGCTTGATCGAGTCGATCCCCAGAT
>WNGA01000544.1_pt1 | contig 56249 bp, 54 predicted proteins | sample 5400061 | NCBI WGS metagenome assembly WNGA01 (sample SAMN13153366, study PRJNA577476) | soil metagenome | isolation source: 100 cm soil or saprolite under grassland replicate 2 | place: USA:California | collected 2016-06-15
GAAAGTAGACACCGCCACGGAAGACCGGCGAGCGGATTCGCTCGGCGACCCCGTTCGCGTCGAGCAGCACGGCTTGCTCCGCTGCGCCCACCTCGGCTGCAGCCGCGACGGCGCGGTCGACGGCGTCGTCCTGCGCCGGGGCCGCCGAGACCATCATCGTTCCCGACTCACGCAGCCAGACGTCCTCCGCGCGCGACTCGCAGAACGCGCGCACAGCGGGCACGATCCGTTCCCCCGCACGTGCGAGTTGCACAGCACGCTCGTTTCCGAGCAAGGGGAGCAGGTTGGCCAGGCCCGCCCAGTAACCGTGCAGGAATCCGCCGTTGCGTCCACTCGGCCCCGCACCGCACGTTTCCGCCTCCACGAGCACGATTTGCAGCGAAGGGTCGCGCTCCTTCAGCGCGAGCGCCGTCCACAAACCTGTGTAACCACCCCCGACGATGCAAACGTCGGCAACCGCGTCCCCGTCCAGTTGGGGCGCCGCAGTTTGGCGCCCAGCTTCGTCCAACCACCAGGGTGGCAGGCGTGGAGCGACCGAGGGCGCGCTCACGCGGTCGCGGCTGCTCGTTCGCGGCGCATCTGAACGAGCACGTTCACAACCATCCCGATCACGGCGAAGGCAAAGATGAACGTGGCGATCACGTTCACCTGCGGCGGCGCGCCAACGCGCGCTGCACCCCAGACGAAGAGGGGAAACGTGGTCCGCGGACCGGCGACGAAGTAAGTGACGACGAAGTCGTCGATCGAGATCGCAAAGCAGAGTAGGAGCGCAGCGAGGATGGCCGGGGCGATCAGCGGCAGCGTCACCTTCCGGAACGTGACCCACTCGTTCGCGCCGAGGTCCATCGCCGCCTCTTCAAGGTGGCGGTCGAACCCGATCAACCGGGCTTTGACCGTCACGACCGCGAAGCTGATGCAGAACATGACGTGGGCGACGAGGATCGTCCAGAACCCGAATACGAGCGTGAGGTTGAGGAAAAGCGTCAGCAGTGAGGCGCCGAGGACGATCTCCGGCGTCGAGAGTGGCAGGAAGATCAGGAAGTTCGTCGCGCCGCGCCCGCGGAACCCGTAGCGCACGAGAGCGAGCGCAATCAACGTGCCCAGCAGCGTCGCGATCAGGCTGGAGACGAGCGCGATCTCGAGCGAGAGGACCATCGCGCTCCGGAGCCCCGGGACGCCGTCCCAGTTCTTCCAGTTGTTGAAGGTAAAGCTGGACCAGGTGTAGTTGAAGCGTCCGGCAGGGTTGTTGAACGAGAACGCGATCACGATCGCGATCGGCAGCATCAGGTACGCGAACCCGAGCAACGCGTACACGGTGAGGACGTGGTACTTGACGAACGCCCACACGTGGGCGAGGGCAGTCTCCCCAGGCCGAGTCGCGCGTTCCACAGTGGCGCTACTCATCCTGTGAGCTTCTCCGTTCCGACGACCCGGGCGTAGAGCGCCACCATCAGGAGGATCGACGCCATCAGGACGAACGACATCGAGGCGGCGGCCGGATAATCAGTCAGTTCGAGGAACTTCGACTGGATGACGTTCCCGATCATGTGACTCTGCGGGGACCCGAGCAGCTGCGCATTGATGAAGTCACCTGCCGCCGGGATGAACGTGAGCAGTGTCCCGGCAACCACGCCCGGGAGAGAGAGCGGCAACGTGACGCGCAGAAACGCCTTCCACTTGCTCGCGTAGAGATCCTGCGCAGCCTCGATCAGCCGCTGGTCGATCTGCTCGAGCGAGACGTACAGCGGCAGCGCCATGAACGGGAAGAAGTTGTAGGTGATGCCGGCGACCACCGCGGTCGAGGTCGCGAGCAGGCGGCCGTCTTGGCCGAGAATCCCGACGTCGCGCAGGACGCTGACCACCGGGCCCTGATCGGCGAGGATCGACTCCCACGCGAGCGTCCGGATCAGATACGTGACGAAGAAGGGCGCGACGATGAAGAGGAGCAGCAAGTTCTTCCACCGCCCGCCACGAAACGCGATCCAGTACGCAAGCGGATAGCCGAAGAGCAGGGCGAGGACGGTCGCAATCCCCGCATATTCGAGCGAGCGGATGAAGTGGCCGCGGTAGTTCTGGATCGCGTCCCAGTAGTTCCCCCACGCCCACGTGAAGGCGTACCCGACGTCGAAGTTCCCCGACTCGAGTGACTGGTAGGCGAGGAAGCCGAGCGGGACGACGAAGAACAGCCCGAGGTAGAGCAGCCCTGGGCCAAGGAGGAGGTACGGCGTGAGATTCCGGTGACGATGGAGGAAGCCCACGCCGCTAGTGCCCCTGCGAGTGATGCTGCCGAGTCCCTGGGTCGCGAGCACCAAGCAGGAGGCCGCACTCGTTCGCAGCCAAGGCCGGGAGCCTTGGCAAGAGCGAGGGTGGACTCCTGCGCCGCGTGATCGCGGGCCAGGGGCCGGCGAGTATCGCTCGTAGGGGCACGGGCTAGCCGGAGATCAGGTTCTGCCAGGTGGTCAGGTACTTCTGGTTGCCCAGCGCGGCTGCATCGAAGATATGGACGTTGTCGAGCATCTTCTGCGTCGGGAAGATGAGCGTGTTCTTCGCGACATCCGGGTCGATCTTCTTGAGCTCTTCCTTCGCTCCCTTGACCGGACAGATGTAGTTGACGTAGTCCTCGATCAGCGCCGCCACCTTCGGGTCGTACACGTAGTTCATGTAGACGGAGGCGGTATAGACGTTGCCGCCCTTCGGGATCAGCATGTTGTCCGTCCAGATGTCTCCGCCGGTTTCCGGCAGGTTCCAGTGCAGATGTTTGTTGTCAGCCTGCAGCTGCACGACATCACCCGACCACGCCATGCAGGCCGACAGGTCACCCTTCGACAGCGGCCCGGTGTAGTCGTTCCCGGTGAATTGGCGCACCTGGCCCGAGTCGACAGCGGCCTTAATCCTTTTGATCGCCTTGTCGAAGGTCGCGTTGGTGACCTTCGCCGGGTCGTCGCCGTTGGCGAGCATCACGAGCGCCAGGGTGTCCCCCATCTCGCTCAACAGCGTGATCTTGCCCTTGAGCTTCTTGTTCTCGAGCAGGTCGTCCATGGTCAGGATCGGATCGGTCAGCGTGTCGTTGAACGCAATGCCGGTCATGCCGGACTGCCACGGGAGGCTGTAGTCGCGGTTCGGGTCCCAGTTCGGGTGCTGCAGCGCCGGCTGTAGGTTCGCGATGTTGGGGATCGCGCTTTTGTCGAGCTTCTCGACCCAGCCCTTCTTGATCAACAGCGAGGGGTAACGCGAGTTGTCCGTCATCACGATGATGTCGCGATCGATCGACTGCCCGCGCGAAAGCGGCCCCTGGATCTTCCCGAAGTAGGAAGCGTTGTCGTTGACATCCTCCGTGTACTGGACTGTGGTGCCGGTCTTCTTCTTGAATGCGTCGAGCGTCGGATGGCGCTTCGTCTTCTCATCGACGTCGATGTAGAGCGTCCAGTTCGAGAAGCGCAGGGTCTTGGCCAGCGTCTTGTTCGCGGTTGTAGATGCAGCTTTCTTGGTCGTGCCGCCGCAGGCTGCGAGCACGCCCGGCACCGTGAGGAAGGCGCCACCCGCCGCCGCGCGGCGGAGCAGCTGGAGTCGGGTCAGGCCATCTGTCATTCGGATCCCTCCAGTGAGTCGACGACGAAAGTGGATTCTGGGCTCCAGCTGAGCGTGAGCCGTTGGCCCGGCGAGGCGCCGTTCAACCCCAGCGACGCATTCTGCCGGTAGACGGTGAGCCGGCCGCACCCTGTCTCGACGATGTACTGCGTCGAGACCCCGACGTAGGCCTCCTCGACGACCGTCCCGTCGAGCGAGTTCGATTGGCCCTCTCCGAGCTCGATCTTCTCGGGCCGGATCCCGACGGCGACCTCCCCGGTGCGGCCCGCCAGGGCGTCCGGCCGGACGCGGACCTCGGGCCCACTGCGCAGGCGGACCGTGTCGGGACCGCTGACCGTGCCGGGAATCAGGTTGGACGCGCCGAGGAAGCCCGCGACGAAGGCGGTCGAGGGCGTTTCGTAGAGCTCGGTCGGCGTGCCGAGCTGCTCGATCCGGCCGCCGCGCATGACTGCGATCTGGTCGGCCATCGTCATGGCCTCTTCCTGGTCGTGCGTGACGTGGACGAAGGTGATGCCGATGTCGTGCTGGATCGCCTTCAGCTCGAGTTGCATCTGCTTGCGCAGCTTGAGATCGAGCGCGCCGAGGGGCTCGTCGAGCAGCAAGACCTGCGGCTTGTTCACCAGCGCACGGGCGAGCGCAACGCGCTGCTGCTGTCCCCCGGAAAGTTGCCGCGGCTTGCGCTTCTCCATCCCCTCGAGACCCACGATGTGGAGGATCTCGGCGACCCGGCCTTTCAGCGTGTCCCCACGCACGGAGCGGCGGCGGAGGCCGAAGGCGATGTTCTCGAACACCGAGAGATGAGGAAAGAGCGCGTAGGACTGGAAGACCGTGTTCACGTCACGCTTGTACGCCGGCAATCCGCTGACCTCTTCGTCGGCGAGGTAGATGGCGCCTTCGGTGGGCTGCTCGAAGCCGCCGATCATCCGCAGCGTCGTCGTCTTCCCGCAGCCGGAAGGGCCGAGCAGCGCGAAGAAGCTGCCGCGCTCGATCTGGAGACTGAGCTGGTCGACAGCGACGACGTCGTCGAAGCGCTTCGTGACTTCTTCTAGCCGGATGTCCGCAGGCGCCGACGCCCGAGGCACTTCTCGCTCACCGGCGACCGTCATCGGTGCAGACGCGTCCAGGCTTCGGCGAGAACGTCGCCGAGGATCGAGACGATCTGGTCGAACTCCTGCTGTCCGGCGACGAGCGGCGGCGAGATCTGGACGACCGGGTCGCCGCGGTCGTCGGAACGGCAGATCAGCCCACGCTCGAACAGCCGCGGCGAGAGGAAGCCGCGCAAGAGCGTCTCGCACTCCTCGTCGTTGAACGACTCGCGCGTCTCTTTGTCCTTGACGAGCTCGATCGCGTAGAAGAAGCCGGTGCCGCGTACGTCGCCGACGATCGGCAGATCGAGGAGTTGCTCGAGCGTCTGGCGGAAGGTGTCCTGAGTCTCCGCAACGTGCTCGACGATGCGCTCGCGCTTCATGATCTCGATGTTCTTGAGCGCAATCGCGGACATGACGGGATGTCCGCCGAAGGTGATCCCGTGCGCGTACATGTTCGTGTCCTTCATGAACGGCTCCATCACCCGATCCGTGGCGACGACCGCACCAATCGCCGCGTAGGACGAGGAAAGTCCCTTCGCGATCGTCATCAGGTCGGGCCGGATGTCGTAGCGCTCCGAGCCGAACCACGCGCCCACGCGCCCAAAACCGGTGATCACCTCGTCTGCGCAGAGCAGGATCCCGTAGCGGTCGCAGATCTGTCGTACGCCTTTCCAGTAGCCCTCCGGGGGCGTGAACGAGCCGCCCGCGTTCTGCACCGGCTCCATGATCACCATGCAGACCGTGTCTGAGCCGGTTGCGATGATGGTCTGCTCGAGCTCGTCGAGCAGGAACGCAGTGAACTGGGCTTCGGTCTCGTGGGGCGGCCGGTGGTAGCGATTTGTGTTGCGCACGTGCAGCACCTCCGGCACGAGCGGCTCGAACGGCGCACGGATCTCGGGGATGCCGTTGATCGAGAGCGCGCCCATGGTCGTCCCGTGGTACGCGACGTGGCGGGAGATCGCCTTCCAGCGCCGGCCGTCGCCGCGGGCGCTGTAGTACTGACGCGCCAGCTTCCAGGCCGACTCGACCGCTTCGGAGCCGCCGGACACGAAGAAGAGACGGTTCAGGTCGCCGGGCGTGAGCGATGCGACCTCTGAGGCGAGCTCGATGGCGCGCGGATGCGCGTACCCCCAGTTCGTGTAGAACGGCAGCTCTCGCATCTGCGCCGCTGCCGCTTCGCCGACTTCCTCGCCGAATCCGTAGCCGATGTTGACGGAGAACAGCCCTGCAAGCGCGTCGAGGTAGCGCTTGCCCTTCGAGTCCTCGAGGTAGCAGCCGTCGCCGCGAACGATGATCGGCACCTCGCCGTCCTGGTAGCCGCCCATGCGGGTGAAGTGGAGCCACAGGTGGTCGGTTGCTGCGCGCTGGAGGTCCAGCGCCTCAGGTGCCGTTGTCGTCAACTGTCCTCCCTAACTCGTGTGCCCCAGTCGTAGAGCTGCTTGACCATCTGCAGGTAGAGGAATGTCTCGGTCGAGACGACACCGTCGAGCGCGCGCATCCGGTTGGTCAATTCGAGGAGCGCGCGACGGTCGGTCGCCACGACCTCGACGACGAGGTCGTACTGGCCTGCGGTGACGACGACGTAGTCCGCCTCCATCCAGCTGGCGATCTCGTCGGCCACGGGCTCGGGCGAGCCTGCCGTCCTGACGCCGACCAGCGCCTGCTCGAAGCCGAGGCCGAGCGGGTTCGTCACTCCGACGACCTGCAGGATGTCCTCGGCGCAGAGCCGCGCGTACCGGGCCCGGATCGTCGCCTCGGAGACCCCGAGTCTGGCGGCGATGGCGCGGAAGGACTCCCGGCCGTTGGCCTGGAGCGCTTCGATGATCCCCTGGTCCAGGCCGTCGATCAGCGGTGGGGCGCTGATGGGGCCCCTGCGAGGCTCGGCCATGGCCGGCTGCGCGATCGTTCTTCGCAAAGCGAGGCGATTCGTACCATGCGGTGCGCATTCGGTCAACGAAGGCCCCTACTTGAACTCGCATTGCGAATGTTGGATGCTCCCCTCGCAAGCCATCCGGGGAGGAGCGGAAGTGGCGAGAACACCGCTGGCACAGCGCATCGAGGACGCGTATGCCGAGGTCGTGGAGAGTCGGACGACTCGGCGCGAGCTGATGAAGAGGACGGCAGCGGCAGGGGTCGCGCTCGCCGGAGCGGGCACGATGGGCCGCTTCGCGAAAGCCGCATACGGCGCGGGCTCGGCGGTGCGCATCGCCGTCGTCGGAGCCGGGCTCGCGGGGCTCACCTGCGCGTACCGGCTGAAGCACGCCGGGCTCACCGCAGACATCTTCGAAGCTTCCGACCACGTCGGGGGCCGCTGTCGCACGGATACCACGACCTTTCCCGGCCTAGTCGCCGAGCACGGCGGCGAGCTGATCGACCAGAGCCACACGCAGTTGCGCCAACTGGCTCAAGCGCTAGGGCTCGGCCTCGACAATCTCCTCCAGGCACAGCCGAACGGCACGGAGGACTTCTTCTACCTCGACGGCGCCCCATATCCGTATTCGCAGCTGGTGGTCGACCTGAACGGGATCTACCAGAAGATGCACAAGGACGTCTCGGCAGCGAGCTACCCGACGCTGTGGAACAACTACACACCGCGCGGCTGGGAGCTCGACCACATGTCGATCATCCAATGGCTGGACGAGACCGTCCCGAACGGGGGCTCGAAGTCGAAGCTCGGGCGCATCCTCGATATCGCCTACAACATCGAATACGGCGCAGAATGCAGCGAGCAGAGCTCGCTCAACCTCCTCTACCTGATCGGCTATTCCGGTCAGGGGCAATTCCGTGTGTTCGGCCCGTCGAACGAGAAATACCACGTGCGCGGCGGCAACCAGCAGATCGCCGACGCCCTCGCCGACGCCCTCGACGGGCAGATTTCGCTTAACACGGAGCTGACTGCAATCAAGCAGAACTCCACCGGTTCGTTCACGCTCACGTTGCGCGAGGGCTCCACGACATTGGTACCGCCGGCCTACGACCACGTCGTTCTCGCGCTCCCCTTCTCGTTGCTGCGTGGCGTGAACTACTCGAAGGCCGGATTCGAGCCGCTCAAGGTGACGGCCATCAAGGAGTTGCCGATGGGAACGAACTCGAAGCTGCACGTAGAGTTCAAGGATCGTTTCTGGTACGACGCCGACAACAATGGGAACACGTATGCGGACACCGGTTACCAGAACACCTGGGAGGTCTCCAGAGCCCAGAACAACACGAAGAAGGGACTCCTGGTCGACTACACCGGCGGAAAGATCGGCGCCAGCTTCGGGAGCGGGACGCCGGAGTCGCGAGCCCAGCAGTTCATGTCGCAACTGCAGCCGCTCTTCGATCCCTACGACATCACCGTCGCGGACCACTGGACACAGAAGGCCACTGTCGACTTCTGGACGGCTTATCCGTGGACGAAGGGCTCGTACTCCTACTGGAAGGTGGGCCAGTACACGAAGTTCTCCGGCATGGAGAAGGAACGTCAGGGCAACTGCCACTTCGCCGGGGAGCACACCTCACAGGACTTCCAGGGCTACCTGAACGGCGGCGTCGAGACAGGCGAGCGAGCCGCAGGCGAGATTCTCGGAGATCTGAAGCACGCCTAATGGCAATCAGCGAACACACCGCGTCCGACCAGGTCGTCGCAGACCGCGAGCGCTATGTCGCACGCGGCGTGGCGACGACTCCGCTCGTCGTCGCCCGCGCTGAAGGCGCGCGCATCTGGGACGTCGACGGCCGCGAGTACGTCGACTTCGCGGGGGGGCTCGGCTGCCAGAACACAGGCCACGGCTTCGCGGCGGCGGCGATCCATGAGCAAGTCGACCGTTATCTGCATCAGTGCTTCATGGTCGGGATGTACGAGTCGTACGTCGAGGTATGCAAGCTGCTCGACGAAACGTGGCCCGGCGACCGTGAGACGAAGTCGCTCCTCGTGAATTCCGGCGCCGAAGCGGTCGAGAACGCCGTGAAGATCGCGCGCACTGCGACCGGGCGGCCGGCTGTGATCGTCTTCGACCACGCGTTCCACGGACGCACGAGCCTGACGATGGCGATGACTGCGAAGGTCCTTCCCTACAAGCAGGGCTTCGGTCCTTTTCCGAGCGAGGTCTATCGCGCGCCTGCGCCTTACCCGTACCGCGGCGTCTCGTCCGACGACGCGATCCGCGGGCTCGAGTTACTGCTCAAGCAGGACGTCGATCCCGCTTCGATCGCCTGCGTCGTCCTCGAGCCCGTGCAGGGCGAAGGTGGCTTCGTCGAGATGCCCGAGGACTTCCCGCGCCGGCTGAAGGAGATCTGCCAGGCCCACGGGATCCTCTTTGTCGACGACGAGGTGCAGGCCGGTGTAGGAAGGACCGGACCGGTGTGGGCGATCGAGCACTACGGTGTCGAGCCCGATCTGATCGTTTCAGGCAAGTCCCTCGGGGGCGGATTGCCGCTCGCCGGCGTGACCGGCGGAGCGGCGCTGATCGACAGTGTCCCGCCCGGCGGGCTCGGCGGCACCTTCGGCGGCAATCCGCTCGCGTGCGTTGCGGCGGTCGAAGTGCTCCGCGAGGTGAAGAGCGACTCGTTCCGCAAGCGCGCCGACGAGCTGGGCGTCCGGATCCGCGCTCGCCTCGAGCTGCTCGCAGCCCGGAACGCGGCCGTCGGCGACGTGCGCGGCCTCGGGCCCATGCTCGCTCTCGAGCTGACGGAGCCGACGCCTGAACTGGCCAAGGCGGTGACGACGGCGGCACGTGAGCGAGGCCTGGTCCTCCTCTCTTGCGGTATCTACGGAAACGTCATTCGCATCCTCGTCCCCCTCACGATCGACGACGCGCTGCTCGAGCGTGGACTCGACCTGCTGGAGGAATCGCTTGGCGACGCCCGCGCTGGCTGAGTCGGAACCGGCCGCACATCCCATGCCTGCGGCCGAGATCGATGTCCGGCTCGAGGGCATCCGCAAGACGTACGGCGACGTCGTGGCGGTCGACCGGGTCGATCTCGAAATTCCCGCAGGAGAGTTTTTCACCCTGCTGGGCCCGTCCGGCTCCGGCAAGACAACGACGCTGAGGCTCATCGCCGGCTTCGAGCGGCCCGACGAAGGTCGCATCGAGCTCGGCGGCGCCGATGTCACCAGCCGGGCGCCGTACGAGCGGGACGTCAACACTGTGTTTCAGGACTACGCGCTCTTCCCGCACATGACAGTCGCCGAGAACGTTGCCTACGGTCTGCGCGTCAAGCACGTCCCGCGGGCAGAGCGCAAACGTCGCGTGGAGGAGATCCTGAAAGTCGTGCGGCTTCCAGAGCTCGGCAACCGCAAGCCTGTCCAACTCTCCGGCGGACAGCGGCAGCGCATCGCGCTCGCGCGCTCGCTCGTGAACACGCCGAGGGTGTTGCTGCTCGACGAGCCACTCGGCGCGCTCGACCTGAAGCTTCGCCAGGAGATGCAGATCGAGCTCAAGCGCATCCAACGCGAGGTCAGCGACGTCGGCATCACCTTCGTCTACGTCACCCACGACCAGGAGGAGGCGCTCACGATGAGCGACCGCCTCGCGGTGTTCAACGAGGGCCGGATCGAGCAGGTCGGCGCGCCGGCCGAGGTCTATGAACGTCCCGCGACCGAGTTCGTCGCCGGCTTCGTCGGTGTCTCGAACGTCCTGGAGCGGGACGGCAAGAAGTTCACCGTACGTCCGGAGAAGATTCGGATGCATTTCGACGAGGCCGGCGACGGCGAGCTGGGTCGCATCCGCGACGTCGTCTACGTCGGCATGTTCACGAGGTACGTCGTGGCGCTCGACTCCGGGGGCGAGCTCACCGTCGTCAAGCAGAACCTCGAGACGTCCTCGCAGGAGGCGCTCGAATCCAGGGGCAGGCGGGTGCGCCTCGAGTGGCGTCCCGAGCACACCTTCGAGATCCAACGAGGAGGAGAGGCATGAGGAGGATTCGCAGGGTTCACGTACTCGTCGCGGCACTGGCCGCGGCGCTGTGCGTGCCGGCGTCGGGAGTCAGTTCGGCGGCGAGTGGGCCGTCGATGATCACGAAAGCCGGGAAGAGCGAGGGCCTGTTGAACCTGGTCGTCTGGGAGGGCTACACGTACTCCCAATGGGTGAAGCCGTTCACCAAGGCAACGGGCTGCAAGGTGCGTTCTAAGTACGGCGGCTCGTCTGACGAGATGGTGACCCTGATGCGAACGGGGCAGTACGACGCCGTGTCCGCATCGGGCGACGCGAGCCTGCGCCTGATTCTTGGCAAGGACGTCCGGCCAATCGACCCGAAGCTGATCCCGGACTACAAGAACTTCATCCCGAAACTGAAGGCGCCCGGCCATAACACCGTCAAGGGTGTGCACTACGGCATCTCGCTGCAGTGGGGCCCCAACACGCTCCTCTACAACACCAAGAAGGTGAAGCCCGCACCGAATAGTTGGAGCGTCCTCTACAGCTCGAAGTACAAGGGCAAGATCACGGTTCCCGACAACCCGATCCAGATCGCGGACGCGGCGCTGTATCTCTCGAAGACGAAGCCTGCGCTCGGGATCAAGGACCCCTACGAGCTGAACGAGGCACAGTTCAAGGCGACGGTCGACCTGCTGAAGAAGCAGCGTCCGCTCGTCAAGAAGTACTGGGCTTCGGCGGGAGATGAGATCGACCTGTTCAAGAGCGGAGGCGCGACGGTCGGTGCATCTTGGCCGTACCAGACCATCGCGCTTCAGACGGCAAAGGCGCCGGTCAAAGACCTCATCCCGAAGGAGGGTGCTACGGGCTGGGCCGACACGTACATGATCTCGACGAAAGCGAAGCATCCGAACTGCGCGGTGTCATGGATCAAGTGGGTGTCGACACCGAAGGTGCAGGCTCAGCAAGCGATCTACTTCGGCGAGACGCCGGCGAACACGAAGGCGTGCAAGATCATGGACCAGCTGTCCAAGGGCTCGTGCGCGCAGTACCACGCGAACGCATCGGCGGCCTATTTCAATTCGATCAAGTTCTGGAAGACGCCTCAGAAGGACTGCGGCAACGGCCAGAGCAACTGCATGGACTACACGAAGTGGCAGCAAGCCTGGACTGACATCAAGAGTTGACGTCTCAGGCGTACGAAGCGGCGGGTCGGCCTCGGTCGGCCCGCCGCCGCTTCTCGGCCGCGCTCTGGCGGCGGCCGTGGTTGCGAGCGGTCGCCTTGCTGCTGCCGCCGCTCGGCTGGATGCTGGTCTTCTACCTGGCTGCGCTGGCCGTCCTGTTCGTGTCGGCGTTCTGGAGCATCGACGCCTTCACCGGCAAGCTCACGCACGTCTGGACGTGGGCGAACTTCGACACGATCATCCACGACGCGACCTACCGCCAGATCGCGTTCCGAACGATCTGGATGGCGGTCGCCGTCACGCTGACTGATGCGTTGATCGCGTTTCCGTTCGCGTACTACATGGCCCGGGTGGCGACGCCGCGGCTGCGGACCGTGCTCTTCGTGCTCGTGCTCCTACCCCTCTGGTCGAGCTACCTCGCGCGGATCTATGCCTGGCGGTTGATCCTTAACCACGACGGTGCGCTCAACTGGTCGCTCGCGAAGGTCGGACTGCCTGAGCAGGATTGGGCATTCACGAACACCGCAATGTGGATCGTGTTCTCGTACATCTGGCTCCCGTTCATGATCCTCCCCGTCTACGCAGCCCTGGAGCGGATTCCGGACTCCTTGCTGGAGGCGTCCCGCGATCTCGGCGCGCGTAACTGGACGACCTTCCGGCGTGTGATCGTGCCGCTCGCGCTGCCGGGGCTTGCGGCCGGCTCGATCTTCACGTTCTCGCTGACGCTCGGCGACTACATCACACCGTCGCTCGTGGGGAACGTCGACTTCATCGGCAACGTCATCTACCGCAACGTCCTTGGCCTGACGAACAACCTGCCGTTCGCGGCGGCCTATGCGACCGTGCCGCTGATCGTGATGGCGGTCTATCTCATGCTCGCCAAGCGGCTCGGCGCCTTCGAGGCTTTGTAGTGGAGACGCGGGCCGCTCGGCTGTCGCTCGGTGGCTGGACGCTGCTCGTAGTGCTGTTTCTCTGGATCCCGCTCGTCCTCATCTGCGTCTACGCGTTCAACTCCTCCAACATCCAGAGCTGGCCCATCGCCGGGTTCAGCACCAAGTGGTTCCACGCGGCCTGGCACAACGAAGAGGCCCGTAGCGCGCTCGTCCTGTCGCTGAAGGCCGCCGGCATCGCGACCGCGATCGCACTGGTGCTCGGCACGGCCGCAGCGACCGCGGTCAGCCGCTTCCGTTTCTTCGGGCGGGACGCGATCACGTTCCTGCTCGTCCTGCCGATCGCGCTGCCGGGAGTCGTCACGGGGATCGCGTTGAACTCGTTCTTCACGAACAACCCCATCCACGGCCTCAGCCCGTCGCTCTGGACGATCGTGATCGGCCATGCGACCTTCTGCATCGTGATCGTCTACAACAACGTCGTCGCCCGGCTGCGCCGAACGCAGACGTCGCTGACGGAAGCGTCGATGGACCTCGGAGCCGACGGCTGGCAGACCTTCCGCTTCGTTACCTTTCCCGTCATCTCGACGGCACTGGTCGCCGGGGCGCTGCTGGCCTTCGCGCTCTCGTTCGACGAGGTAATCGTGACGACCTTCACGGCAGGGGCGCAGAACACCCTGCCGATCTGGATCCTCGGAAATCTCCGGCTCGGCCAGCAGCTCCCCCAGGTGAACGTCGTCGTCTTTTTCGTGATAGTGATGACCGTGCTTCCCGTGACGATCGCGCAGCGCCTGACGCGCGACACGGGGATCCTGCGAAGGAGGTAGACCGTGAGCACCACCGTTTCGAAGCACCAGAATTTCGTCGGCGGCGAGTGGGTCGATGCCACCGGCGGCGAGACCATGGAAGTGCTGAACCCGGCCACCGGCGAGACGATCGCCGATGTACCGCGATCGAGCGCCGAGGACGTCGATCGGGCCGTGCAGGCAGCGAAGAAGGCTCTCCCGGAATGGCTCGAGACGACGCCGGGTGAACGGGCGGAGATGCTCCTCAAGCTCGCGGATGCGCTCGACCAGCAGTCCGACGAGCTCGCCGAGCTCGAGTCGCAGAACGTGGGCAAGCCACTGTCCTACGCCAAGGACGAGATGCCGGTTGCCTCGGACAACCTCCGCTTCTTCGCGGGCGCGGCGCGCCTGCTGGAAGGCAAGTCCGCCGGTGAATACATGCGGGGCTACAGCTCGTGGCTACGCCGCGAGCCGATCGGAATCGTCGGCGGCATCGCACCCTGGAACTACCCGCTGATGATGGCCGTGTGGAAGCTCGCGCCTGCTCTGGCTGCGGGCAACGTCCAGGTGTTGAAGCCGTCCGAGCAGACACCGCTGACGACGCTGCGATTTGCACAGCTGGCCGCGGACATCCTGCCGGCCGGCGTGCTGAATGTCGTGACGGGTGACGGCGTGCCTGCGGGCGAGGCGATCGTCAAGCATCCGGATGTACGGCTGGTGTCGCTCACCGGCGACGTCGAGACAGGCAAGATCATCGCCCGAACTGCTGCAGACACGCTGAAGCGCGTCCACCTCGAGCTCGGTGGGAAGGCGCCCGTGATCGTGTTCGACGACGCGGATCCCGCAGCTGTCGCCGCAGGGATCAAGATCGGCGGCTACTGGAACTCGGGCCAGGACTGCACGGCGGCCTCGCGTGTCGTTGCCGGCCCGAAGATCTACAACCGCTTGCTCGAAGAGCTCGTGCCGGCCGTCGAGTCGCTGCACGTCGGCGACCCCGCGGAGGGCGACGAGATCGAGATGGGGCCGCTGATCTCGAAGTCCCAGCAGGAGCGCGTGCTCGGCTTCCTGGAGCGTGCCAAGAAGGCCACCGTCCTCACGGGGGGCGAGTCGAACGGAAACCGGGGCTTCTTCGTCAAGCCGACCGTCGTGGTCGACGTGGGCCAGGAGGACGAGATCGTGCAGCGCGAGGTCTTCGGTCCGGTCGTGACTGTGCAGCGATTCGCCGACGACGACCAGGCGCTCGCGTGGGCGAACGACGTCAACTACGGGCTCGCGGCGTCGGTCTGGACGCGGGATATCGGGCGTGCGCTGAACGCCGCGCGCAAGCTCCAGTTCGGCACAGTGTGGATCAACGACCACATCCCGCTCGTGAGCGAGATGCCGCACGGCGGGTTCAAGCAGTCCGGCTACGGCAAGGACCTGTCGGCGTACTCGCTCGAGGACTACACGCAGATCAAGCACGTGATGGCGAAACTCGACTGACTTGCGACACATTTCCGTATTGGTGTCTGACACCCGCCGTTCGGAGCAGTTCCGCTTGGTGAGCCGTGCCGCGGCGTGCCGACACACTTCCGGCACGGTGTCTGACACCGGGGCTGGCTTGTGAGGGCACGGCCGCTTCCGCCCGGGGGGACGATCGGCGTCGCCGCCGCGTCCAGTCCGTTCGAAGAGCGGTCGGAGATCGACCGCAGCGTTCGCTGGTACGAGGAACGCGGCTACCACGTCAAGCTTGCCGACGGCGTTTATGCCCGCGATGACTTCGTCGCGGGCGACGCCGCTGCTCGGGCGCGCGACGTCAATCAGCTGTTCGCCGATCCCGAGGTCGACGTCGTGCAGCTCCTGCGTGGCGGCTACGGCGCCTCGCAGGTCGTCCCCCACCTCGACTACGACACGATCGCCGAGAACCCGAAGCCGCTCGTCGGCTACTCCGACGTCACTGCGCTCCACGTCGCAATCCGCCAGCGCACCGGGCTCGTGACGTTCTACGGGCCTGGCTTCACGGGGATGGGAAGTCCGAAGCGCGGCGACTGGTCGAAGGAGCGCTTCCTGCGTGCCATGACCGATGCAGAGCCGCTCGGCGACGTGCCGGCCCGCCCGGACGATCCGTACATCGGTGCGATCGGCAGCGGCAAGGCGACGGCTCCGCTCGTCGGCGGCTGCCTCTGGCTCCTCCGCGAGACGCTCGCGACGCCCTGGGAGGTGGAGTTCGATGGGGCGATCCTGTTCTTCGAAGACGTGTACTGCCCGCCCTGGCATGTCGACGGAATGCTGACGCAGCTACGGAATGCCGGGAAGCTCGACCGCATCGCGGGCGTGGTGATCGGGGAGATGTACAAGTGCGAGGAGCACCTCCAGCCGGAGCCGTGGCTGCGCAGCCGCTCGATGGAGGACGTCTTCGAGCACCACCTCGAGCCGCTCGGCGTCCCGATCCTGCACAACCTGCCGCTCGGTCACGGCGACCACCTGTGCACGATCCCGCTCGGCGTCACGGCGACCATCGACGCGGATGCGCGCACGTTGACGTTTGCGGAACCGGCCCTCGAGACTAGGTCCGAACGATCCCGGCGCGACCAGGTCCCAGCCGCATCCCGATAACGCCTTCGGCCGCCGAGAGGCTTGGCCCGAACCCCGTGACGGCGGCAAGGAAATGCCGCCGGTCGAGGGCATAGAGCCCCGCGCCGGTCCGTGCCTTGACGGTCGCCGTTCGCGGCACGTCCCGCAATAGAGCGATCTCCCCGAACGAATCACCGGGCTCGAGCGACTGCACGAGCTTGCCGTCGATCTGCACGTCGAGAGTCCCATCCTTGATCAGATAGAAGCGGTCGCCGGGCTCGCCCTGCCGCACGATCTCCTCGCCCGCCGGGGCACGCACCTCCTCGAGCGCGGCGGCTAGCTGTTCCAGCGTGCTCTCCGGAAGCGGCGCGAAGATCGGACTGCCACGGAGAAGCTCGAGCCGCTCGACCGGAACCTCGGCAGCCTGATCGATCGCATTGAGCCGCGGCCACGCAGGAATCACGACCAGCGGCAGCATGGCGCCGGCGACGACCAGCGCGCCGCGCGTTCCCAGCCAGTTGAGCAGAAGCGGCGCGGCGACCGCGCCGAGCCCGGCGGTCAGCAACAGGAGGCTTTCCAACACACCGAAGACCCTGGCCAGCACGTCATCCGGCGCCGCGCGCTGCAGCAACGTCATGCCCGACACGTCGACGATCGTGTTGCCGATGCCGACGACCGCGAGGAGGACGAGTGCAAAAGCCTGATTCGGCCAAATCGCGACGAGAGCGATCGGCACACCCCAGATGAAGATCCCCAGGCCGAAGTCGGCCGCTTGCCGCCCCCGGCCGACGAGTGCGGCCGCGGCCACCGCCCCGAGCAGGCCGCCGATGCCCACCGCCGAGTTGAGGAAGCCGACTCCCGCCTGGCCCGTGTCGAGCAACTTGAGCGCGATGACCACGATGAGCACGCTGAGCATCCCGTCGACGAACGTCTGGGCAGAGAAGAGCGCCACCAGGAGACGCAGCCTCCGCTCCCGGGCGATCGTTCGGAAGCCAGCGAGCAGCTCGTCGACCACGGAGACCGGTTCCTGCTCGCCCTTCACCTTTTCCTCGCCGACGGCACGGATCCCGGCGACGAGGAACGCCGACCAGAGCAGGGCGCCTGCGGTGGCGAGAAAGACGACTCCCGGCCCGCTCGCGGCCAGCAGTAGCCCTCCGATCGCGGGCCCGCCGAAGATCCCGACGCTCTCGATGGTGCTCGCCGCGACGTTCGCGGCCGTGAGCTCCTCAGGCGTCCGGGCCAGCGACGGGATCAGGGCCGCCTCGGCCGGGCGAAACGCCGTCGCCGCCACGCCGACGAAGCCCGTGAGGACGTAGATCACGATCGGCGGGGCATCGGCGAACACGGCCAGAGCAGCGCCTGCAATCAGCGCCGCCCGAGCGAGGTCCGAGGCGACCATGACCCAGCGGCGGTCGTAGCGATCGCCGAGCAGCGCGGCGAACGGTGACGCGGCGGCCGCGGCGAGCCAGCGGGCCAGGCCGACCACCCCCACGGCCGTAGCGCCGCCCTGCTGGTAGGCATAGACGACGACCGCGATCCCGTACGCCCAGGTGCCGAGGATCGAGGCGGCCCAGGCGAGCTCGATCCGGCGCAGCGCCTGGTTCCGAAAGACGTCCTGAAACGCCCGACCCGACTCGGCCAACTGCCGCAGAAGTCCCCCCACGGGCCCAGAATCGCATCCCGGCTTGTGTAATTGAAGGGGAGCAGGGAAGATTCCGGGTGACCGGCCCGTCTAGTACCTGATACCGGCAATCTGCCGTGCACCTTCTAGAAGGAGGAGTTCATGTCCGAGGATCGCTTCGAGCAGGACGAGCCGAAGGACGAGGACGTCGAGGCCCATCGAAAGACCCGTCTGGGCACTGACGAAGGTTCCGACACGTCCGACGACGTCGAGGCCCATCGAAAGACCCGACTGGCCAACGACGAGGGCGGCTCTGACGATTCAGACGACGTCGAAGCCCACCGGAAGACGCGCCTCTAAGGCATCGCTTCCAGATGATTGAGAGAAGCCCGGGCACGCCCGGGCTTCTCTCGTTCTAGAGCAGTCTCTCCAGCTCGGCGAGCAGGCGCAGGGCACTCTCTCGCGAGCCGTCCTCCTCGCCGCGCCGCTTCTCGAGCGCCTCCGCCACGCGGGCGAGGACGCCGAGATCGCCCTTGCCTTGCAGGGAGCTCTGGGCGCGCCGGGCCCGCTGGAGCAGATCGAGCGCGATCGCGGCCTGGTTCGCGAAGAGGCCGAGCAGCTCCATCTCCGCCAAGGTGAACCTGGCATCCCTGGGGCGGTCGAGCACCTCGAGCACCCCGAGCGCGTTCTCCTCGTGCAGAAGCGGGACGGCCATGAGCCCCTTCGGGACGAAGCCCGTGCTCTCGGCGGTCTCGCGTGAGAAGCGCGGATCGGCGAGCACGTCCTCGATCACGAGCGGCTGGCGACTCACCAGGACGAAGCCGGCGATGCCGGTGCTCGATGGAAAGCGCTTGCCGATGAGGGACTCGGACGCCTCGTCGGCGGCAGCTTCGAAGACGAGCTCATCCGTCTCGATGTCGAGCAGCAGGATGGAAGAAGCCTTCGCCCTGAAGATCGCCCGTGCGACGTCCACCACCGATTGCAGCAGCGCCCGGAACTGCTCCTCGGAGCCGAGCACCCCAGCTGCGACTGCCGCACGAAGCTCGTCGGTCACTTTCCGCCCCCGACGTTCGTTGCGGTGAGGTAGAGCACGCTCTTCAGCTGGAAGGGGGTCAGCTCGGGATGCTTCGAGAGGATCAGCGCCGCGATCCCTGCGATGTGCGGAGTCGCGAAGCTGTTGCCCGTGCAGACCAGACGCCCGCCGCCGTTCCATGCGACCTCGACGTCGACGCCCCGCGCGAAGAACTCAACCGGCGGAGCCGGGTTGTAGTAGTACTCGTACGGGTCCTCCTGCTCGTGGCTCCCGACCGAGATGACGCTCGAGAAGCGCCAGGGATAGCTCTCGACAGGCATGTTGTGGGCGGATGCGACTAGCATCGTGCGACGGAAGTATGCGGTGTCCGCGAGCTCGTGCAAGAGCGACGCGAACTTCTGCTTCGTCGTCGAGAGGCTCATATTGATCACGTCGTAGCCCTGCTCGATCGCCCAGCGTAGGCCCTCCAGCAGAACGGCGCCGCTGCCCGTGTAGCCCGCGCCCAGCACCCGTACGCTCACCAGCTCGCAGTCGGGTGCCAGCGAGCGAATCACCCCGGCGCATGCCGTGCCGTGCCCGCAAAGGTCTCCCTCGGTGTCGTTGTCCTCGAGGATCACGTCGTCACCCTCGATCGAGATCGCCACCGACTGCTGCACGTCGCCGACCAGCGGATGGTGCGCTTCGACGCCGCTGTCGAGGACACACACCCGCGCACCGGCTCCGGTCGCTCCGCCCCACGCCCACTCGCGCGTGATCTCTCCAGGCCATTCCTCCGGCAGGGCGATCCGCTCGGCCGCCTCCGCAGAGAGGCTCCAGGCTGGAAGTTCCTCGCTCACCCCTGCAGCGTACGAGTCGTACCCGCGGGAAGACAAGAGCCCTCCCCGCCGTCTTGTAGCCAGAGTGCTTCCGCTTTCGTCTCAAGAGATCGCCCGAGCCCGTCACGCCGACCTGCTCCGCGAGGCGACGCACGAGCGACTGGCCGCGAGCATCCGCGAGGGGGCCCTGGATCAAGCGGTGACTGAGAGGACGGGAGCGCTCCGGTGGGCCTCTGCTGTGCGAGGCATCCTCGCGCGGCGGCCGGCGGTTCGCACCGCCTGATCTACTCCCGCACCGCCCGCGCCGTTTCGGCGGCGCGGGCGGCTTCCTCCGCCAGCTTCGCCGCCTCGAGGACGCGCGGATCGCCCGCCGAGGCGGTTAGGTTGACCGCCACCAACTCCGCCGCGCTGCTCGAAGCCGCTGCCGCGAGCAGCGCGGCTGTCACGGCATCGGCGCGCAACGCCGGATTTCCGCTCTCGGCGACCGCGATCGCGAGCTGAGCGACGTCGTTCGCGGCCCGGGCGATCTGCAACGGCGCCTCGGCGGCCTTCGCATACGCCCGCCCGAGAGCGAAGTCTCGCCGCTCCCCCTGCTCGTCTTCCGTCTCCGCGCGGGCCCGGAGGGCGGCTTCGTAGTGCTCGGCGTCCGCCTGCGCGAGCGGAGTGGCACGGTCGCGCAGGCACTCCGCCTGCGCCACGATCCCCGCCGCTTCCGGCCACGTGTCCCAGGAGCCCCGGGCGACCTTGGCCAGGAGCCCGGCGGCGATCGCAGTCACGAGCGCCGCGGCCGACCCTCCGCCGGGAGTCCTGCCCTCGGCCGCGATCTCGTCGAGGAATTCCCGCAGCCGCAGCTCGAGCAAGGCCATGCGGGGGATTGTCCTCGAAGCGCTACTTGGACTTGAAGCGAACCTTCAGCACTTCGATGACCGCCGGATCACGCTCGTACCCTTCGGCCGCGAGCGCAGCCTCGAGATCGGCCACCAGCCGGGCCTTGAAGTCAGCGTCCGCCTCGGCGCGGGCGACGATCTCGTCGAGTCCGGCCTTGGCCAGCGGCAGCTCCGTTGCGGCACGTACCCAGGCCGCCGGCGCCGGGGGCAGAGCCCGGATCAGGCGTGCAAGGCGCTCTTCGTTAAAAGCGGTCATCGAGAACCAGACGGAGTATCCGCCTCGGTTCTTCCCTCGAGGAGCTCACGCAGCCGGCGGAGGCACCTGGAGATGCGGCTCGCGATCGTCCCGGCCGGAAGGTCGAGCGCCTCGCCGATCGTGCGATAGCTCTCGTCGCGGGCGAAGAAGCGGTCGAGAATCTCCCGGCAGTGCTCTGGCGTGGCGGCCAGGGCCTCGTGGACGGTGAGCGCGTCCTCGAGCATCGTCAGGGTCTCTTCCGACCCGGCGAGGTCGAGCTCCTCGTCCGCGGTCGGGCGCTCGCGCGAGGTGGCGCGCAGGCGGTCGATGCACAACCGCCGCGTGAGCTGGGCGAGCCAGGGCCTGACCGCGGCATCGTCTCGCAGCTTGTCGAGATGCTCGTACGCGCGCGCGAACACTTCCTGGAAGACATCCTCTGCGTCGGCCTCGGGCAGCCGGAACGCCTGGACGGAGATGGCGTACACGTAGCGGGAGAACCGGTCGACGAGCTCGGCCCACGCCTGCTGGTCACCGGACCGGCAACGCGCGACGAGCTCGCTGTCGCTCAACGTCTGCGCCATGCCGTGGATTCTGACGGGTGGCTACGCCGTCACGCGGCAGGCTGCTGCCCGGCGTCCTTGCCGAGCTGTTTCGACCACCATTCGGATTCGCGGCGGTCGAAGTTGTCCTGCAGCTGTGCGACGTACGTGGAGAGATCGCTTTCGCGGGTCGCAAGGGCAGCTTCGAGCTCGGCGCCGGCCTGCTCGCGCTGCTCGAGACGCTGCTCACGGACCTCCAGCTCGGCCTCCATCTGGGCCTCGCGCAGATTGAGCGCGGCGTCGCGCTCCTCCAGCTCCTTGGCGCGGCTGGCGAGAACCTTCTCCCGTTCGTCGAGTCCCTTCTCCTTGCCCTCGTAGCGGCTACGCGACGCGAGAATTGCCTGCTCCGCTTTGTTGAGAGCCGACTCGCGGGCCGACAAATCGTCGTCGCGCTGCTTCAGCCGGCGCTCCGCGAGCTCGTCCACTTCCGGCTTGCGCGCCTCCTCGGCGGCTCGCCGCGCGGTTGCTTCGAGCCGGTGGAGCTCGGCCTCGCGGGCGATCAGCTCGGTCTCGCGCTGTTCGATGCTGTCGAGCTTGGCGAGCGCGTCCTTCGCGACCGCATCGCGTTCCGCGGCCTGACGCTCGAGATCTTCCATGCGAGCAGTGAGCTCGCTTGCCCGAGCGGATAGCTCGAGCTCGCGCTGGTCCAGCTCCCGGGCTCGAGCGACTAGACGCTCATCACGACCGCCGGTGGCGGCGACGTCCGCCTCGCGCTTGTCCACCTGTTTCTCCCGCGCCTCCAGCTGCGCGCGTGCCTGTGCGAACTCGCGGGCCTCGGCTGCAAGCGAATCCTGGGCGGCTCGCAGCTCCTCTTCCCTGGCCTTTGTCTTCTCGGCCGCTGCTGCCCGATCCGCCGCCTCACGCTCCAGCTGCTCGACTCGGGTCTTGAGCTCACTGGCCTTGCTCGAGAGCTCGAGCTCACGCTCGTCGAGCTCGCGCCCCCGTGCCGCCAGTTGCTCCTCGGTCCGCCCCGCTCCGGCGGCGAGCGCCGATTCGTGCTTCGTGACGACGCTCTCACGCGCCTCGAGCTGTGCCCGCGCGTGCGTGAGTTCGGCTTCCGCGGCTGCGAGCTTCGCCCCACGTTCCGAGAGGGTCTGCCCGAGCTCCCGCGCCTCCTCGAGCTTCGCGCGGGCCTCCTGGACGGCGGCCATGTGCGAAGCGGTTTGCTGCTCCAGCTGCTTGATCCGCACCGCGACGTCGCCGGCCACCTTTGACAACTCGAGCTCCCGCTCGTCAAGCTCACGCGCCCGGGCAACAAGTCGTTCGTCGGTGCTCACGGTCTCCGTCTCGATCTCAGCTTCACGCTTCCCGAGCACCTTCTCACGCGTCTCGAGTTGCACCCTTCCCTGGGTGAACTCACGCTCGGTCGCGGCCAGCTGCGCTTCGCGCTCCGCGACCCTCTTCTCGAGTGCCCGCGCCTGCTCATCCTTCACCCGCGCCTTCTCCTCGCGCTCCTCGAGTGCGCGCATGAGCTTCGCCTGGCGCTTTTCGGTTTCCTCTGCCGCCGCGGACACGCGCGCTTCCGCGCCGGCGATGTCCTTCTCACGCTTGTTGATCTCGGCGAGCTTCTCCTTCAGCTCGGAAGCGGCGGCCGTGCGCTCGTCGTCGCCGACTTTGAGCTCGTGGACCTTCAGCTCGACGAGCTGCTCGCGCTCTGCCAGGCGCGCCTCCAGCTTTGTCAGCTCCTCCTTCGCTTCGAGCAGGCCGTCCAGCTCAGCGAGCCGATCAGTGATTCGGCGCTCGCGGTCGTCGAACTCGGCCTGGGTCTCCGCCAGTGCCGCGGCACGGCGGTCGAGCGCAGCAGACTGCTCCGCGAGCTGCTGCTCGAGCTGCGCATCGCGGCCCGACGTGTCCACCTGGTCGCTCAGGGACAAGCGCAGCTGCTGCTCGCGCGCAAGCGACGCGTTCAGCTCGGCGCGAAGCGCCTCGGCCTCGGTCTCCTCGATGACGGGCGCGGCAGCCGCAATCGCTTCCGCCGGCGAGCGAGGTTCAGGCGGCGTCTCGCCGGACTGGAGCTTCGCCCTCAGCCCGGAGCCGAAACCGCCTTCGGTGCCATGCTCGGCCACTGACACCCTGTCTCCCTTAGAACTGGAAGAACTTCGAGAGGTTGAGGAACGCGGGCCCGAGCACGACGAGGAACATCGCCGGGAAGATGAAGATGACCGTCGGGAAGAGCATCTTGATCGGTGCCTTCATCGCCTTCTCCTCGGCGAGGAGCTGTCGCTTGAGCCGCGTGTCGCCGGCCTGAACCTTGAGGATCCGCCCGAGCGAGATGCCCAGCTGGTCGGCCTGGATGATCGCCCGCACGAAGCTGGCCATCTCCTGCGAGGAGCTGCGCTCCGCCATCTTCTTGAGCGCCTCGCTCCGGCCCTCGCCGATGCGGATGCCGCCGAGCGCGAGCTCGAACTCTTCGATCAGCGGGCCGTCCATGTGCTCGGTCAGCTTCTGAACGGCGCCGTCGAAGCCGAGCCCGGCCTCCACGCTCACCGAGAGCAAATCCAGCGCGTCCGGGATCTCAGCCGAGACCGCCGCCTGGCGCGCCTTCACCTTGCTGTTGAGATACATGCCGGGACCGAGCGCTCCCAGGGCTCCGAAGAGGAGTGCGAGGAAGAACACGTACTTCGGGGCCATCGCGCTCCCCACCGCGAGGCCGAGGAAGAGTCCGCCAACACCCAGGAGGCCCTTGGCACCGATGATCGTCGTCGGCGACGTCTTGCGCATGCCGGCCGCCATCAGCTTGTCCGACACGGCCTCCACCGACAGACGCGGATTGATTCGAAGGACGAGCCGAGCAGCTTTCGCCACGAACGGGTCCAGAGCACGCTCGCGGAAGCGCGGCATCTCCTTGCCGGTGACGGTGCGGCGTCGACCGTAATTCGCTGCGCTGTGCACGAGGTTCCGCCGGTTTCTCATCGGCGTGGTGGCGAGCTCCGCGAAGAAGAAGACGGCGCCTCCGGTAGCTGCGATTGCAAGGATCAAGATCATTGGCATGTCATCAACCTCGGAATGAAACGATCTTTTTCAGGATGAGTGAGCCGAACGCCATCATCACCAGTCCGATGATGATCACGATGTGGCCCGTGTGCGAGTAGTAGAGCGGGTGCATGTAGGTCCTGTTCACCAGAGTGATGACTCCGGCCAGGAAGAACGGGATACCGATGAGCGTGTAGGCCGACATTCGACCCATTGCTGTGAGCGCCCGGATCTTGCGTGTGAACTGCTGCCGCTGGCGCACGGTGTCCGCGACCATGTCGAAGAGCGTCGCGAGCGAACCGCCGACCTGTCTCTGGATCGTCACGGCCGTGATTGCGAACTCGAAGTTCTTCGAGTTCATGCGCTCGGCCATCTCCTGCAGAGCGTCGTCCATCGGCCGGCCTAGAGACGCCTCGGTCAGGACGCGCTTGAATTCCTGGTTGGCAGGTGGATGGCCCTCGTCGACAACGGCCTGGAGGCCCTGCTTGAAGGAGTGTCCGGCCTTCAGCGAGGCGGCGATCGTGATCAGAAGATCCGGCAGCTCGTCCTCGAAAGCCTTTAGCCGCTTCCGCATCTTGAGCCAGACGACGCTGAACGGGATCATTCCCGCAGTCACCGCCAATGCGATGAGGATTACGGGCCCAGCCCCGAAGAGGAGCGCAAGCAGAGCCATGAGCACGCCGGCCCCGACGGTGATCCAGACGAACTCGACCGTTCGGAGCTGGACGTCGGCGCGTTCGAGCATGCGGCTGATCGATCGCCACTGCTTCAGGTGGCCGAGGGCCTTCTCAGTGGCAGCGAAGATGGTCGAAAGCATCTCGCCGCGCCGCGCCCGGCGCTTCTGCTTCGAGCTCCCCTTCTTCTCGCCGGTGTGCCCGACGATTCGGCTGAGCACCCATGAGCCCCGGATGCCTGCAAGCAGGAAGAGACAGCCGAAGAGCACGAGGGCCGCGACCGCGATCGCGACGGCCAGCGGGCCGCCGGGCCCATAGGCGTTCTTCGGGAGGAGCTTCGACGGGCCCGGGGCGATTGTCGTCTTACCGACCGGGATCCTCGCGAGCTGTGTGGTCGAGCCCTCGCCGACGATCGACGCGGTGAGCCGGATGCTGTCGCCCGGGCGCGCGGCCGTGACGTACTGGACTCGCCAAGTCTTCTTCAGCGCGACGGCGATCGACTTGTAGACGTTTGCCAGAGCGGAGGTCGAGGCGGCGCCGTAGTACTGGCCGCCGGTCGAGGTCGCGAGCTCCTCGAGCGGCTCGGAGGTGAACCCCTCGCCTTCGATCCCGATTGCGTAGATCAAGGCGTTCGCCTCGCGGGCCGCCCTGATCGCGGTCGTCAGCGACCCGTTGCTCGCGTTGTCGGCCCCGTCGCTGAGCACGATGATGACGCGCCCCGGCAGCGGATTCAGCCTGAGCTGATTGGCCGCCGCAATGACGGCGTCGTACAGCGCCGTTCCCCTGACCGAGTCAGTGGTCAGGCGCCCAAGCGGGACATCCGCGTCGCGCCTGACGGTGGAGAACGGCGACAGCGTCGTCACCTTCGATCCGAAGGCGATGACGGAGAGCTCGTCCGGGGCCTGCTTTGCGGCCACGAACGCGCGCGCGCCTGCCGAAGCGTCGGCGAGCGGCTTGCCCCGCATCGACTGGGAGCGGTCGATGAGGGTCGCAATCGCCTTGACGCTCCCGAGGTTTTGCGCCTGGAAGCCTACGACCGGGGTGCCGTTCTCCCACAGAGCAGGCTTGCCACCGCCGCCGGGCGTGTAGATCGACGCGTGGAGGGTCGGATAAGCGGTCGCGTCGACCCCTCGCAGCTGCACAGCCGCAGCTGCGGCTGCCGGGACTGCAAGGATGATGAGTGCGAGCCCGGCGACTGCGAGCCGGAATCGGCTCATTGAAATGCTCCCTTGAACTTCGAGGCCTGGTCGCCTTGGCCGGCTACCGGGGTGTCCGTGTCGTCATCCCTGCTGAAGAAGCTCGACTGGAGGACGACGCCGTTGGCCGCCATCTTCTCGAGGAAGTTCGGCTTCAGGCCGGTGCAGGCCAAAGGCGTGAGCAGCCGCACGCCGACGCCGCTCGAGGCCGTCTGCTCGTCCGGCGGCTTCGCGACGAAGACGTCCTGGAGAGTGATCACGTCGGACTCCATTCGGAGGACCTCCGTGACATGCGAGACCCGACGCGAGCCGTCGACGAGACGCGTGATCTGGACGAGGAGGTCGAATGCGCTCGACACCTGCTCGCGGATCGCCCGGAGCGGGAGTTCCACGCCGGCCGTCAGCACGAGAGTCTCTAGACGCGAGAGTGCGTCGCGCGGGGAGTTCGCGTGGATCGTCGTCAGCGAACCTTCGTGACCCGTGTTCATCGCCTGGAGCATGTCCAGGGTCTCGGCGCCACGGACCTCGCCGACGATGATCCGGTCGGGGCGCATGCGCAGTGCGTTTCGGACGAGCTCGCGGATGCGGACTTCGCCCTGGCCTTCGATGTTCGGGGGACGGGACTCCAGCGTGATGACGTGCTCCTGCTGGAGCTGGAGCTCGGCCGCATCCTCGATCGTGACGATGCGCTCGTCCCCGGGGATGAAGGCAGACATCGCGTTCAGCGTCGTCGTCTTACCGGTGCCGGTACCGCCGGAGATCAGCACGTTCAGCTTGCCCTTAACGCAGGCAGCGAGGAACTGCGCGGCCTTTGGCGAGATCGAGCCGAACGAGATCAGGTCGTTCATGGTGTACGGATCGCGCGCGAACTTCCGGATCGTGAGCGTGGGACCCTTGAGGGCTAGCGGCGGGATGATCGCGTTCACACGCGAGCCGTCCGGGAGACGTGCGTCGACCATCGGTGAGGCCTCGTCGACGCGCCTACCGATCTGGGAGACGATCTTGTCGATGATGCGCAGCAGATGCGAGTTGTCGGCGAACGAGGCTTGCGTCCGCTCGAGCTTGCCCAGCCGCTCGACATAGATCTGGTCGTACGCGTTGACCATGACCTCTGTGACCGAGTCGTCTCGGAGGAAGTTCTCGAGCGGCCCGTAGCCGAGGATGTCATCCGTGATCTCACGGATGATCTGACGGCGCTCTTCGCGCGTCAGCGGTGTCCGGTCGAGCACGAGCTGCTCTGTAACCGCTCGCGTGACGCGTTCGCCGATGTCGCCGGTCGTCTCACGTTTGAAGAGCTCCGCACCGAGCGTCGCGATGCACGCATGGTGGATGCGGGTCTTCAGCTCGGCATAGGGATCCTGTGCCGGAGACGGGGACGATGTTTCATGATGGCTCTGTCCGCCGGTGAGCAGCTCCGCGGTTGCGGAGGAGCTCCCGTTGGAGGTTTTGAGGCGGTCGTGGAGGCCCATGGGTTACGACCTCGCGAGCGCGGGAAGGAGACGACGCTTCTTGCTCTGTTCCTTGAGTGCGGGGAAGAGCTCCTTCGCCATCGCCTTGATCGCCTTCGACACGTCCGCGCCTTCTTCGGCGAGCACGACGGGGTTGCCGCGGTTGACCGACAGCGGAACTGCACGGTCGGACGGCACCTCGAAGCGCACCTTCATCCCCAATGCACCTTCCACCTCGTTCGGCTTCATGCCGACCTTGGAGTTGGAGCGGTTGAGGACGATGCGGACGCGCTGCTTCGGGAACGAGAGCAGATCGAGCGTCTGCAGCGCCAGGCGCAGGTTCTTCAGCGTCGGCACGTCGAGCGAGCAGAGCAACAGCAGCTCGTCCGTGCGATCGAGCGTCGCCAGCATCGGCCCGTGGAAGAACGGCGATGTGTCGACCACGATGACGTCGAACGCGTCGCGGGCAACCTCGAGCAGGCGGCCGAGCTTGGCCTCGGTCACGAGCTCTGCATCCTCCGGGCGAAGCGGAGCCGGCAGCACCTCGAGCCCACACGCGTGCTTCGTCGTGTAACCCGCCAGCTTCTCTGCGTCGAGCTCACCAGGGGCGACGACCAGGTCGTAGATCGTCTTCTCCGGCTCGATGCCGAACATGATCGCAGCGTCGCCGAACTGCAGGTCGAGGTCGAGGAGCAGCGTCTTGCGCCCCTCGAACTTCGCGCAGGCAGCGGCGAGGTTGGTGGCTGTGACCGTCTTGCCGGTCCCGCCCTTCGGCGAGAAGACCGTCACGATCTTGCCGTGCCGGCCGGAGCCGGTGTCTTGATGCCGACGCGTCGTGTGCGTCGCCTTGCGGATCGCGAAGACGATGTTCTCGACGAGCTGGGGTAGAAGCAGGACGTCTGCCACGTCAGCGTCCAGAGCCTGCTCGAGCAGCCCTGAAGAGCCGCCGGACGCGAGCAGGATGACCGGGGCACGGGTGTGCTCCCGGATCGCTGCAAGCTCGTCCGCGGGCAACGTCGCGGCCCGAGTTGCATGGAGGATGGCGTCCAGGTGTCCGCCTGCAAGGGCCGCCGCACCTTCGGCGACGCTCGTGCTCGCCCCGACCAGTTCGATCTCGGGATGACTGGCCAGCGAGTCGCGGAGCTTGTCGAACCCTTCGCAGGATCCGGTGGCGTAAACCCGCACCCGCTCGCGTGTCGTTGTCTCGGTACCGGTGCTCATTACGGCCTCCTTCCGGGTCCATCGAAGAACATGGTGTCGACTTCCTGAATCGTGTTACCGCTGTCGACCGAGTTCACCGGGGGCCGAAGCGTGAGATGCCAGGTCCCGTTCTGCGCGATCCAGAACTGCTTCTGCACCTGGACGTCGGTGAGGCGAAGCTGGACGTTCTGCGACTTGTCGCCACCGGTGACAGTTCCCCCGCCATCGGCGGCGACGGGCGCGCGTAGGACGAGGACGTTCCGCAGAACGATGCGAGTGACAGCGCGCTCTTCGCCGTCGCTTCCTCGCGTCTTGACGGTCCAGTTGCCGACCACGTCGACGTGATCGCCCGACTTCAGCGTGCCGGCAAGCAGTTGGTTCGAATCACCCGCGAGCTCGTACGCTCGTTGAGTGCCCTTGATCTGAGACCTGATGCCCTGTTCTCCGGGCGGAGCGAAGCGTCGCGTGCTCACCTGCTCGCCCTCGAAGACATCCTGCGTCGCGACGTACTGGGAGAGCTGGTCCGGAGATGAGATCGCGCCCGCGACAACTGACTTGCGGGGCACGGTCTGCTCTTTGAGCATCTTCTGGTCGACTACGTCCGCGCCTGAAGTACCTGCCGGGATGTCGCGCGCGGCGACGAGAACCGTCACTTTGCCTTCCCCGCGCTGCACGTGGCGCTTGTAGTTGACGACGTATGCGCTCGTCAGGATGGCGGCAAGTGCAGCCAGTGCGACGGCGATCCCGATGTTCTTGGCGCGATAATTCATAGTCCTTTCTCTTTTCGTTAGAAGGGCCTGAGGACTTGAGCTATTCGATGAGTTGAATCGACGTCACGCCGAAGGAACTTGAGGGGCCCGAGCCGGCGCCGCCGGTCGTGGCCAGGATTCCCTGGGCGATGAATTCGGTGAAATAGCCGTGGAGCGTGGCGTTGTTGCCGTGTACCTCGTAGCTGTTGAGGTGGAACCCGATCCAGCCGATGATCTCGTAGACGGCGTTCTGACCTGTTCCCTCGAGCAGCTTGTAGACAGGAAAGAGCAGGACCGTCCCCATCCGGTCCTTCAAGGCATCTTGGATGTTGCTGGAGGAAAACTTCGCGCCGGGATCCGAGCGGTAGGCCCCGGTGGGGAGATACTTGTCGAAACCGTGGCGAATCCATTCGGCCTCGTCGGATGAGCCCGGCGTCCCGCTGCCACCGTCGAGGTTGAGCATGCCGTAGGCACCCGGGGCTCCCATCGGGTCGTAGTCCATGGTCGTCTCGTTGTCCGGCCCGAAGTCGGGCTCGCTGTCGCCGGCACAGTTGTGAATCAAGGGGTGGTCGCAAAAGACCACCATCGGCGCGACGTACCTTGCCTTGATGGGCGGCCCGACGCGGACCTTCGCGCGCGCATCGATGTCGGCGTCAGCGATGCCGATGACCGAGCTGAGGATGCCGGGATCCGTCTTTCTTGCCCGGACGCTGATGGTGTCGTTCGGCCCCACGACGGAGGTGACCGTGATGTCCGCCCCGGCGACATCGCCGCCATTCTTGTTGGCGTAGTCCAGCGCCATCGTCTTGGCGCCGACCGCATCGATCGGGAGCTTCTGTGCACCGGCGAGGGCTGCGGCATCGGCGGTTCCCTGGAGCCGACGCTTCGTGTGATACCAGTTGCCGACGTCGAGTACGAGGATCGCCATGCCCATGATCACGAGGAGGGAAAGGGTCATCAGGACGATCGCCTGACCGCTTTCGTTCTTGCGGACAACGCTCATTCGACTCGCTCCTTCATAGTCGTGTTGAGCTGTCCGTCCGCAACAACCCAGCCCAAGAGCTTCACGTGGAACGGATAAGTGGCCGTCACGGTGACGTCAGACCCGATCGTCCACGAAGACGAACATGTGAGGACGAAGTCCGTCCCCCAATTCTTGAGATTCACTCCGGCTTGATGGCCGGTGTCCTCGCAGCCCGCCTTCGCGGCAGCGGGGGACAAGTTACGCGACACGGCGCCCTTGCGCGATGCGGCACGTGCTGCATCTGTAAGCGTGACGTAATTGTTGAAGATGATCCCGAACTGAATGATCCCGAAGAGCAGCACAAGCAGGAAGGGCAGGACGAACGCGAACTCCGTCATCGTCTGGCCTCGCTCGTTCTTGATTGTCTTCTTCAGGTGCATAGCGGCTCCAGTTCGGAAAGTTCACGGGGCCCTCGCCGCTAGGAGAGGGCCCCGTCACATGCCTGGGCGGCTAAGTGAATAGCCGCACCAGGCCGCTTACTGCATTCACACCGTTCTCCGAGAAGCGAGTGAAGGCGAGAAGCGAGCTCCCGCTGATCACCGTGAGCGTGACCGTCTTGTCAGGCTTCGTCTGAGCATGCTCACGCGAGAGAAACGTGACGAACTCATTCATTCGATGCCTGCTGTGGTACTTCACGATCAAACTCCTTCCTCGTTTACACGTGCGGACTACAGCTTGGAAACAACGTCACCGATTGCGCCGGAGATAGCCGTGGAAAGCAAGCCGAGCGCCACGACAACGCCGATCGCGATCACTGCCAGGACGACGCCGTACTCGGCCATCGTCTGCCCCTCCTCGACGGCATAGCGTGCGCGGAGGTAATGGACCAGATCCTTGAACGACATGGATTCACCCCCCTTCGCAAGTTCGGGCGCGCGCTGGCGCGCAGTGCAAAATGGGTTAATGGATGTGGAATCGACTCGAAGACGGTCAACAATGCGTGACAAGCTGGTGCGTCCTTTCTCTCTCTCTAGGCGCGCCGCTTCGCCTTACGGTCAATCTGCCGAGTTCATCGCCTTGGGGCCGTCGAGCGTGTATCCCCCGCGTGGGTGATCCGCCGCGACATTCCCCTATGTGAGGGAGTTGGCTGGGCCCGGCTCGGATCGATAGTCCAAAAACCGTAAGCGGCTGCGGAACAACGCAGATTCCGCGCCCGAGTGGCGGCCAGGGCGCTTTACCGAAGGAGCAATGGCAATGCCACGACGGTTCATTCGTAGAAACAACTGGGAGTTCGGCGGTCGGCCGGCTCCCGAAGAGGGCGCGTCCGGCGAGCCCAAGTCGAAGAAGCGTCGGCTCGCCACTACGCTCGTTTTCACCACGATCTTCTTCGCAGGCGCGTCACTCGCCGCTGTTGCGGGCAATCAGCTCAGTCCTCTGAGCGGGGAAGACCAGCAGCAGCTCGCTGCGGAACAGCAGCAACTCGCCGGTGACACGACCACGACGGACGCCACAGCAACTGCCCCAGCGACCGAGGATGCGTCAGCGTCAGCGGAGGCTGCACCAGTCGATGCCGGCGCCGGTCCCGCCGATGCGAGCTCCGGTACCACAGCGCCAGCCGATGCTGCCGTGGCTACGGACGAGAGCGTCGACCAGTTGGCGCCAGACCCCACGCCGCCCCCGAACCCCGACGCTGTGTCGGCGGCTGACGCGACATCGGCCGCCGCCGATACAAGCGCGGCAAAGCCGTCCGCAAGGGCAAACAAGAAGGCTGCCCGCGGTTGGAAGAAGACGAAGCTTCGCACGATCCTCCTTCCGAAGCTGAAGCCTGCACCGGAGCCCGAGATCGAGGGCCCGGCCGACGCAGCGACGATCTGGCTCAACTCGCAGCTCCCGGATCCGACCCCGCCTGCTCTTCGGCTCTCGCCGAAGTTCGCCTCGACCCTGAAGGCGACTGCAAAGGCTGCGGGCCTCAATTGGGCCACGATGCTCGGCATCCTCCGCGCGCGCGGCGCAACCGGCCACAATCCGGCCGACCGCACCACGCTCCGGAAGCTCGCCGTTCGGCTCGCGTCCTCCGGCCCGACTCGGGGTGACTGGGCCCGGATCGTCTCGTACTCCGGCGACACCAGCTTTGCGGACAAGGCCGCTGCACTGGCCCGGTACGACCGTGCGGTAGGTCTCTCAGGCCTGGTCAAGGGGCTCGAGGCGGCCAAGAAGTCGATCGCCACACGGCTCCTGTCGGATCGGAATGTCACGATCTACGAGGGCGGGCGGAACGACATCGTTCAGGACAAGGTCGACGTTCGCGCCCTGACCCTGATCGCTTATCTCCGCGAATCGTTCGGCCAGGTAACCGTGTCCTCTCTCGTCTCGGGCCATCGCCTCTATGCTCGGCCCGGGGTGGTCTCGGCGCACATTCCCGGGCACGCGGTCGACATCTCAGCGCTCGGCGGTATCCCGATCCAGGGCCATCAGGAGCCCGGCGGGATCACGGAGCGTGCCGTGCGTGATCTCCTGTTCGTGCCGTCCGAAGTCATGCCGCGGCAGATCATCTCGCTGCTCGGCATGGGCGGCGCGTCGTTCCCGCTCGCCGACCACTACAACCACATCCACATCGGGTTCTAGTGGCCGAAGTCGCGATTCGTCGCGAAGACGGAAGCATTGTGTGTGAGCGCTGTGTCCTGGGGGACACGGCGCTCACACGCATGAAGGGACTGCTCGGTCGCAGTGACCTGCCGAGCGGTGAGGGCATTCTCCTGAAACCCGCCTCGTCGGTTCACATGGCCTTCATGCGCTTTCCGATCGACGCCGTGTTCCTCGATCGCGACCTGCGCGTGGTGAAGATCGCGGCCGACCTCAAGCCCTGGCGAGTCGCGGGGAGCCGCGGCGCGAAGGCCGTGCTGGAGATTCCCGCCGGCGAAGCAAGCCGGCGCGGAGTTACGGTTGGCGACCGCCTGGTCGCCGGCTAGACGCCTTCGCCGACGTCGCCTGCGATAGGAGCCACTCCGTCCTGATCTCACGGGACCGGTTCTCGAGATCCCCGAGCAGGCTCCGTACCTCGTCGAGCTGCGGCCGCAGCTTTTCGACCCGGCGCAGTTCCGAGGCGATCTGCGCGAGAGAGCTGGCGGGATTGGCATTCAGCCGGCGCAGCCGCCGCTCGCTTGCCTGAAGCTGTCCGCTGACCGCGCGTTGCCACCCTTCGGCCTGTTCCTTCAGCGTGCGCAGCTCGGTCTCCGTCGCGGGCCGGCGGTCCAGAACCTCGCGAAGTCGTTTGATCAGGGCGAAATCGAGCGGCTCCATCATTGGACGGGCACAAGCCTTTCAAATGTGAGGCGCTCGCGCGTGAGGCGTCCCGTCGTTCGGCTTTCAGCCCCGGGCCGAGGCTAAAGGCGCAGAAGCGATTTGACGATGCGCTACGCGTGACGAAAGCGCTGGCCGCGGCGCAAAGCCGCCTCCGTGAATCCACCCGCGGACGCCACGGGAGGGTCCTCCTTGCTCCACTCGTACTGGTCGCCTGGCCGATTCGAACGGGCCTGAAAGCTCTCGACAGGCTCGTGGTCATCCTCGACGGCTCGCCTCACGCAAATACGCCCGCCGGAGTACGCCTTCGGCGTGTTCTCGCTTCGCTGATCTCGATCTACGGCGCTGTCCTCTGGATCCAGGAAGTGCGTGGCGGTGGACTGTTCTCGCCCGCTGGACTGCTGATGATGGTCATGGCCTTGGCGCTCTACTCGAACCGCGGGGGCCGCTTCCTGCGAGATTGGCTGCCGATCTTCCTCGCCGCCGGTGCATACATCATCTCGTCCCGGTTGATCCCGACGCTCGGGGTTCCGATTCACTACAAGCCGCAGCTAGAGATCGACCGGCTGATCGGCCTCGGCTCGAATCCGACGGTGTGGCTGCAGTCGCATCTCTACCACGGGGTTACCGGGCCGCTCGAAACCTTCACGATTGCGATGTACATCTCGCACTTCATCGCACCTCTCGTACTCGCAGCCGTTCTCTGGACGGCATTTAGCAGTCGCGGCTTCACGGATCTCTTCTTCGGCATTCTCATCGTGTCGGTCCTCGGCGAGATCACGTTTGTCCTTCTCCCGACCGCGCCTCCGTGGATGGCCGGCGACCTTGGACTACTCCCACCTGTCCATCACATCATCAGAGACGGGCTGCCCGATCTCGGCCTCGCCAAGCTCGCCGCCCACAAAGACGAGCCTGGGACATACAACCTCGTCGCCGCCGTGCCGTCCCTACACGCAGCGTGGCCGATGATCGGACTTCTCGTCATCAAGACTTACCGGCTCCCCCGCTGGTTGTTAGCTCTCCAAGCTCTCCAGCTTGCAGCCGTTCTCTTCGCGATCGTCTACGCTGGCGAGCACTACATGTTCGACGCGGTCGCCGGCATCGCCTACGCCATCGTGTCCTGGCGAATCGTCATGCGAGTCGGCGCGTCAAAAGTCTCGACGATCGAGGGCACCGGCGCGGCCGAGGAATCGCCCGAAGCGATGGCCGCCTGACAGTACTCGAGCGTCAGCGGAGCGCAGCCGAGCGAACTAGTGCAGCACCTCCCAGCGTGTCACGTCACTCGCAGCCGCGCTTCACTTCACTTCGGCTCGCCGATCTGGACGACCTGGTACTCCGCGCTGCCCGGATCCGGCGTCCCGAAGCGGGCATTCACGGCCCAGAGGCGCTCGCCGTGGTCGTCGATCGTCGTCGGGACGGAGAAGTCGGGATCCGCCAGGCGCGTGAGGAGCCGCCCGGAGCCGAGGTTCGGCGCCAGGGCGATCACCGCCACGCGGTTGAGCTGGTTCTGGACGACGTACAGCGTCTTGCCCTTCAGCAGGATGCCGTCGCCGTTCGGCACGCTCTCGGCCCCTAGCGAGATCTCACGCGCGATGCCCGAAGCTGGATCGATGCGGAACAGCGTCCCCGTGTTCGACTGGACGGCGACCAGCGTCTGGCCGTTCGCGGTCGAGTCGATCCCGTTCAGGTTGAAGCCGGCCGTCAGGGCGAAGTCACCCTTGACCTCGATCGTCTGCGCCGTCGCTCCGAGCGCGCCGCCGGACCCGATCGGCACCAGGTAGAGCACGTCCTTCCGGGAATCGGTGAAGTACGCACCGTCCTGTGTCACAACGACATCGTTGATGAACGTGTCCGAGGTCGCGAACGTGTACGTGCGGATGAGCGCGCCGGTCTGGGCGTTGTAGATATGCGCCTTGCCGGTTCCCGCGCCGGCGACCCACAGCCGGTTGTGGTTGTCGACCTCGATGCCGGTCGCCGCCTTGCCCGTCTCGACGGGAACGAGGACGGCGCCGAGGCCGGTGCGGAGGTCGCCGCGGTAAATCGCGCCACTGGCGACGGACCCAACGTAGAAGGTCGTGCCGTTCCCGACCTCGAGCCCCTCGGGCTGGAATCCGAGCGGCAATTGGATCACGTCCGGAAACGGCTTCTGTTGGGCAGCGGACGATCCGCCGAAGAGAGTCATCGCCGCTGCAATGAGCGCCGCGACCAGTGAAAGCACGCGAAGCATGAGAACCCCCCTGTCTCTCTGACGCTTTCCTGAGGGTACGTGAGCTGCCCCGTACCGGATCGTGCTCGATCGCACAAAAAGCGTCGCTCAGCCTCGTTCCGGCAGCTCGTGGAGCTCGTCGAGGCTCGGCGCCGTCCGGATCGACGGACTCAGCGTTCCCCACACCGCGAGGACGAGACCGGCTGCCGCGAAGGCAGCAATCGACGCCCGTGCCGACACGGCGCTGAGCAGCACGCCGGCTGTGAGCGGGCCGAGCGGCGCGATCAGCAGCGAGATCAGGCTGCGCACGGACTCCGCACGGCCGAGCAGCCGGTCGGGCGTCATCGCGATCCGGTAGCCGTGGACGACGGAGTCGGTCGACGGAATCGCGAGGGCCGTGGGCAGGATGCCGGCGGTCAGCACGTAGACGTTCGGCCAGACGAGGAAGACCGCACAACCGAGCCAGGTCCAGAGCTCGAGCAGCAGAACGGCCCGGACCGGCACCACGCGGCGCACAAGCGGCGACACGAGCGAGCCGAGCAACAAGCAGGCGCCGAAAGCTGCGATGAGCGCTCCGACCTCGCCCCCAGAGAGTCCTTGCTGCTTGCCGATGACGACCACGGCGAACAGCACGCCGGGTCCGATGAAGTTCGTCAGCCCGAAGAGCAACGCGCACGTGCGCAGGAACGGCTGACTCCAGACATAGCGAAAGCCCTCGGCGAGCCGCGAGCGCAGAGACGCAGGATCATGCTCGCGCTCCTCCTGGAACGGGGTCCGCATTGCGAGCAGCGAGAGCGTCGAGAACGCGTACGAGACAGCGTCGACGACGAAAGGGAGCGCACGGGCGAGCCCGAAGAGCGCGCCGCCGAGCGGTGGCCCCGCGAGCCGCACCACCGCCTGCCGGCCCGTCGCGGTGGCCGCGGCCGCCGGGAGCTGGCGTGCCGGCACGACGGCACGCAGGGCGCCGGGCTGAGCACCGAAGAACACAGCGAAGCCGCTGCCCTCGACGAACGCAACCGCCACGACTTCCCAGAAGACGACCCGGTCGAGCAAGATCGTCGCGGCGAGGCTCCCGATCGCGAGCACCCGCACACCATCGGCCGCGATCATCAGCCGCCTGCGGCTCCACCGGTCGGCCGCCAACCCGGCCGGCAGCGCGAAGAGCACCGATGGAACGCTTCGCGCGAACGCAACGATGCCGGCCTTGGCCGGCGAATGCGTGACCGCGAGCACGAGCAGCGGGAACGCGATCGACGACGACGACGTGCCGGCGCTCGACAGCAGCTGGCCGATCTGCAGCAGCACGAAGTCGCGGTTACGGCGTAGGGGAACTGCGGCCACGCGATGACGCTACTAGCGCCTAGCGTAGAGCGATGTCTTGATTGGCGGCTCGTCGATGTTCAGGATGAGCTCGAGCGAGGCGACTCCGGTGTCGCGCCGAAATGACGGGTCGAAGCTCACGACATTGGAGTCGACCCCAACGACCGCGAAGGAGCCGGCCTTTGTTCGATCCCAGTCGGCGCAGTGCCGGTCAAGATCGGTGCGCTTCCCGCAGGAACGCTCGAGCGAACGCAGGATGAACCAGTCCACCGCCTGTGCGGGCTCGCTGCGGTGCGCGACGAGTGCGAACAGCGGGTTGACAAGCACGGGCTCGTCGGGCCGGCTGTGCGCCGCGACCGCAGCGGCGACGCGGTCGACCTGTGCCTCGTTGTCCGTATCCACGATTGCGGCTCCGAGCGGAAGCGGCAGCGCGCGCGTTGCGGGGCCGCCGGTCACGCTCACAATGTGCAGCGCAGCGCCAAGGGTGCAGAGGAGGACGAGCGCACGCAGTCGAGGCCTATTCAGTCGCCAGAGGTGGCAGGCGCCGGTCAGCGCGAGAATCGCGAGGAACGGTTCGAGCGGATCGAGCACGTTGAAGAACGTTCCCTGCTTGAGCATGAAGAGACTGCAGGCGGCGGCCGCCCCGATCACGAGGCGGACGGATGTGCCCGCCTGCCGCCAGCCCGGCGCCGCTAACAGGAGCAGCGGCCACCAGATCACCAGCACCGCGGCCACGATGCCGGCCGCAACCCCGACCTGGAACCCGCTGTGGGACTGGGCGAGCAGAAGCTGCACGACGAGCTGGTGCGGAGACCAGCCGAAGGCCCAGACGGCAACGGCGTAGAGGGCGAAGGAAAAGGCCACCGCACCCGCGCCGATCGCGAGCGCCCTACGCCAACCGGACCGTAGAGCGAGCGCGACCATGGCGGCGACAAAGAACGGCGCCCACGTCAACTTCAACAGGAAGCCGACCCCGAGCAGCGCGAGACACGCCGCGTCGCGCCGCCGTTCGAGCGCGATCGCGAGTCCGAGCGCCAGCGGTGTGACGAAGGTCTCACCCTCGAGGCCCACGAATTGCGCATGCACCGGCCCGGCGAGTGCGAGTAGCGCGGCGACGACCGACGCGGCAATGCCTAGCCCGAAAAGTGTGCGCGCAACCCGGTAGGTCAGCAGCGCCGTGACGCCGCTCATGAGGGCGAGCGCAACCCTGATCGACTCGATGTGCGGCGAGAGCTTCCAGACCAGGGTGGCGCCGATCGGCGTCCCGGGCGGCAGCGAGAGAGCGATACCTCGGTAGAGCTCGTGCAGCCCGTGGTCTGCCGCGACCGAGGCGGAGTACATGTAGACGCCGTCGCTGAAAGAAATGAAACGATGGTCGATCCCGCGCAGAAGCGTCCAAGCTGCTGCCAACGCGAGGATGAGCGCAGGCGCCGCCGAGGCGCGAACCAGCTGGGGTAGCTTCAAGCGCATTCACCGGGTGTCGGCAGTGCCATCTGCTGTCTTGATTTGAGATCGAGGGCCCGAGACCTCGTTTCGCGAGACGGCTACTGATCGTCCTCCGATAGAGGCACGCTTCGAGACGAACGCCGGGAAATCGTCATGGCTCGCGCAGCGGGCCGGATTTACCGGCGGAGAGGCGCCGAGCGGATTCGAACCGCTGTACGAGGCTTTGCAGGCCTCTGCCTAACCACTCGGCCACGGCGCCGTGCCGCGGGCCATGGTATCCCGGGTGTCTTACGGAACCCAGCGTTCGAGCGAGGGCGTGAGCTGCAGCTCATGCGTCCACCCGCGCGGGCTCTGGGCGTGGAGGTACTTGACCGCGTTGGCGACCTCCTGCATCGAGGCCGACTTCTCCGGCGGCTCGTGCTCGAGCCACTTCGCCGTCTTGTCGCTCTCGATCACCGCGTCGACGATGAGCAACGCCGCGTGGACGTTGTGCTCGCGCAACTCGGCGGCCTGAGCCTGAACGAGCGCACGGGTGGCGAACGCAGCCGCCGCCCACGGCCCCCGGCCCGGATTCCCGCGGCGCGCAGAACCGCCGGTGACCTGGATCAACGTGCCACTGCCGCGCTCGACGAGGACCCGCCCACTCACGCGCAGGACGTTGAAGATGGCCGGCAACAACTCGCCGATGTAGGGCTCCAGCGCATCGGGCGGGGCTTCGTGAATCGGTCCGCCGAAGCTTGGTGTCGTCGTAATCGCATTCACGATCAGATCGACGTCCCCCACGTCACCAAAGACTCGTTCGACGTCCTTCGGGTTAGAAGCATCGGCGATCACGCCGACTGCGTCAGGCACGTCGCTGACCAGCGCGCGAATGGTCTCCTCGGTCCGGGCGACCCCCGCCACCCGCCAGCCTTCCGCCGCGAACTCCGTTGCCAGCACGCGTCCGAGATTTCGTGCCCCGAAGACGAGGAGCGTCGGCACCGGAGAACTCTAACCGCAGGGAAGCTTGGCCCCAGCTGCAAGCGGCCGGTTCGCTTCGAGCGCCTGGAAGCACAGGTAGCAACGCGACCCCACGAGCGCGGCGGCTCTGTCGATGAAGCGCGAGCGCTCCTGAACTGGGATGAACTCCTCCGCAACGTCGAGCTCGAACCGGTCGACCGCTCTGTTGATCGCGGCATTTCCGTTCTGCGTGTAACGCTTGACCGTTGCCGCGGCAACGCGGAGGCGCCGGAGGTCGGCGGTCAGCTTCTGCCGCTGTAGCTCTCGCTTGGCGGCCTTGTTCGACCCATCGCAGTGACGGTTGGGTTGTGGAACCGCCTGGATCTGCCCGGATGAGCCGCCGCAACCGGCCAGTCCAGCGCAAAGCGAGAGGAGGAGCAAACCCCGGAACCTCACCAGTCCCAGGCTAGCGACGGCTTTAGGCAGTGACGCTCGTGAACTGCGGGATGATCTCGTCGCCGTACGACTTCAGCGTGTCCTCCTGCCCGTGCGTCATGAGGTAGATGTTGAACTGGTCGACGCCGATCGACTCGAGCTCCTTGAGCTTCTTCGTCGCATCCGCGACTGTCCCGAGCACGCAGAAACGGTCGACGATTTCGTCGGTGACGAACTCGCCGTGTGCGGCTCCAACACGCGAGTGGTCCTTGTAGTCGTAGAACTTCCGCGCCTTGACGAATTCCGTCAGGTCTTTCGGGATCTCCGAATCCTCGCCGTAGCGCTCGATCAGATCCATCACGTGGTTCGACACCATCGCCGGGAACCAGCGCGATTGCTCGCGCGCATCCGCGATGTCGTCGGAGATGTGACTGGGCGCGCCGACGATGCACTTGAGCACGCTCGGATCCCGGCCTGCCTCCTCGGCCGCGCGCCGCGCGGTGTCCATGATCCACTGGATGATGACGGGATCCGCCAGCTGGATGATCACGCCGTCGCCGACTCGGCCTGCGACGGCGAGCGCCTTCGGCCCGTAGCCGGCGATCCACATCGGGATGTCAGGAAGCTCTTTGCGGACCCACTTCAACTCGAGCTCCTTCTCGTTCCAGTCGACCGAGCGGCCGTTCATCAGGTCCTTGATCATCGCGCAGCGCTGCTCGAAATCCGCGACCTTCACCGGTTTCAGTCCGACGACTCGGCGTGAGGAGTCGCCGCGGCCGATGCCCATCACCATGCGGCCGTCGGAGATGTCCTGCATCGTTGCGTACCAGCTCGCCGTGATCGTGGCGTCGCGAATGCCGGGATTCGTGACGAAGTGTCCGAGCTTGATCTTGCTCGTCTGCGCGGCGGCGAGGGGAAGCGTCGCGTAGGACTCCTCCCAGAGGATGTGCGAGTCGTAGGTCCAGGCGTACTCGAACCCGTGCTGCTCGGCGAGCTTCATCAGCTCGATCATCCGCTGGTAGGGCGGGTCAGGCAGAACGGTTACGCCGAAGCTGAGCATCGATCCTCCCCGGTGGCTGGCAGGGGAACGAGCATACCGCCGCGAAAACGGATCGAACAGTGGCCTGGCCCTACCTCCTGTTCGCTTTTGCCGCCGGCGTCGCGCTGCCGGTTCAGTTCGGCATCAACGCGCAGCTTGCGAGCTGGGTGGGCAGTCCGGTGCGAGCGGCGTTCGTGTCGTTCCTCACCGGGACGATCCTCCTGGCCGTCGCCGCGGCGCTCGTCTTCAAGCCCTTGCCCTCGTGGAGCCGGCTGGGTGATGCACCGTGGTGGGTCTGGTTGGGCGGCGCCCTCGGGGCCTTCTACGTGGCCGGGTCGATCGTCTCCGCCCCGCGGCTCGGCGCGGCGGCCCTGGTCGCTGTGATCGTCGCAGGCCAGTCGTTCGCTTCGATCGTCGTGGACCACTTCGGCTGGGTCGGATTCGAGTCGAAGCCGATCGGTGCAGGTCGCCTGCTCGGCATGACGCTGGTCGGGGCCGGCGCGGTCCTCGTGCGGTTCTTCTAGCTCGCCGGGCCTCCCCCATTCGAGTGACGTGCGGAAGAGGCACTCGACCGATCCGATAGGTATCCGGTGCATCGACACCGGCACTTATGAGCACAGTCGCCGAGGCTCGCGCATTCCCTGCGCCGCTCACGGTCGCCGGGATCGTCTGGACGCCGACCCGGCTCCGTGCGCTTCGGCATGGCGTCTGGTTCGCGGCTTTCTTGTACTGCATCGCTTCGGTCGGCTGGGCGCTCGGCGACCTGGCCGGCGTCGACGCGCACGCGTACTGGAGCTCTTGGCGGAACGGCCTCTACTCCGCAGGGCCGGAGCAACGCGACGCCTACCTCTATTCGCCCGTCTTCGCCCAGGTCTTGTGGCCTTTGACGCTCCTCCCGTGGCCGATCTTCTATGGGCTTTGGATCGCGGCAGCGATTGCAGCTTTTGCCTGGCTGCTCGCGCCCTTGGGTCTGCGGTGGGCGATCCCACTGGTCCTAATCTGCATGCCCGAGATCGAAGCCGGCAACGTCTGGCCGTTCTTCGCCCTCGTTCTCGTCTTCGGCCTTCGCTTCCCGGCGGCGTGGGCTTTTCCGATTCTGCTGAAGGTGACGCCGGGCATCGGACTGCTCTGGTTCGCCGCGCGGCGAGAGTGGAGACGTGCGGCAGTTCCGATCGTCGTCGCGCTCGGAATTGCAGGCGTCTCTTGCACTGTTGCCCCTGGCCTCTGGGGTGACTGGATCCGGCTCCTTCTCCATCCTTCGGACTTCGCGAACCCGGCTCGCGAAACCTTGACACCGTTCCTGCACTTTTCGGCTGCGATCAGACTCGCGGTGGGGCTTCCATTGAGCGCCGCCTTGACGATCTACGCCGCCAGGACGGATAGGCCCCGACTGCTTCCGCTCGCGATGCTGTTCGCGTCTCCGGTGACGGGTCTCAACGCGGTTGCACTGCTGACCGCTATCCCGCGGATGAAGCAAGCGGGTGCGAGCCACCCTCCAACAGCCGCCGATCCCTCATGAGCGACAGGGGGTCGTTCGGAGCACGGCTGCTCCCCTGGCTAGAACGCGAAAGCCTCCCCGTCACGGTCTTCGGGTTGTTCGTGTGCGGGCTCATCGTTCGCCTTCCCGATCAGCTCCGGCAGGACGGTTGGCTTGCGCTCGTCAGTGGCCGGCTGGTCGCCGACTCCGGTCTCCCCAGCACCGACACGCTCACCGCGTGGACGGCGCACGTGCAGTGGGTAGACCAGCAATGGCTCGGCCAGCTCTTCCTGTATCGCCTCGCGTCTGCCGGAAATCTTCGGCTCGTGATGTTGGTGCATGTCGCCTTGCTTGCGGGTGCAATGGCCGCGGCTCTCGTCGCCGCCAGGTGGCGCGGGGGCTCGGCCCGTAGCGTCGGGCTGGTAGCGGCGCCGGCGCTCGTCGTGATCCTGATGTCGGCGCAGATGCGGGCGCAGAGCCTGGCGTATCCGCTGTTCGTCGCCGTCGCCTGGCTCCTGATCGCCGATGAGCGGGCGTCGTCGCGCCGCGTTCTGCTCGTCCTCCCCATCCTCGTCCTGTGGGCCAACGTTCACGGCTCTGTCGTGCTGGGCGCCCTCCTCACCACCCTGTACGGCGTCTCGCTTGTCGTCCGCGCAGTGCGACATCGGGCCGGAGCACTGAACGGTCTTTTGCTACGCGGAGCGCTTCTGGCGGTTGCCGGCTGCCTCTGTGTCTTCGCGTCGCCTTACGGCTCCTCGCTCTTTCACTATTACGGGAAGACCGCGTTCAATTCGTCGTTCGCCCGCGTCGTGAGCGAATGGCAGCACTCGTGGCCCTCGATCATGACGTTGCCGTTCTACGTGCTGGCAGCCGCGTGCGCCTGGTTCATCCTGCGCAACCGGCGCGTCGTCAGCACCTTCGAGCAGGTTGCGCTGCTGCTGCTCTTTCTCTCGGGCGTCGCCGCATTGCGGAACATGGTCTGGTTCAGCTTCTTCGCGCTGATCGTCCTGCCGTCCCCCGTCGCGCAGCGATTGCGGGATGTCGGCGGCAAGGAGTCGAAGGTCGTCAAGACGACACTGGCCGCAGCAGCGATCGCAGCAGTTTCAGTTGCCGGCGCAGGCGCCGCGGCGCGGTCCGACTCGTGGCTTACGAGCTCTGTGTATCCGACCGCAGCCGCCGATGCCGTCGCCGCCGCCGCCGCGACCGATCCGACGGCTCGCATCTACGCGGACGTGCGCTATGCGGACTGGTTGCTGTGGACGAGGCCGGAGCTCGCCGGCCGCATCGCCTACGACGCGCGCTTCGAGCTGCTGTCGAGCAAGGAGCTGGAACAGCTCTACCGCCTGGAGAACAGGTTGACGCCCCACTGGACGGCAGCGGTCGCGGACCATCGCCTCGTCGTGCTGCCGCGGCGGCAGGGAGCGCCAACGGCTCAGGCAGTGATGGCCGAGGACGGCGTGCGCCGGATCTACCGCGACCGCTCGGTCGTCGTCTTGCTTCGCCCGCGCTCCTAGCGTTCAGCGGCGACTCGCTCGATCGTCTTCGACGCGAGCTTGTCCAGCGCCTGCACTGCGAGCTCGAGGTGCTCTTCCTTCGTGTCCTCCAGTTTCGTGTGCGAGAGACCGCGCAGCGACTGCACGAACAGCATCACCGTGGGGACGCCAGCGCGTGCAACCTCCGCTGCATCGTGGAGCGGGCCGCTCGGCAGGCGATGCGAGTCGGTCGTCACCTCCCCGATCGACTCGTCGGCAAGCTCGATCAGCGCGTCGTCGAAGAGAATCGGCTCGATGTTCCAGATCCGCTGCCACTCGACCTCGATGTCCTCGTCGCGCGCGTACTGCTCCGACGCGCGCTTCGCCTCGTCGAGCATGCCGGCCAGCTTCGCCGCGTCGAGATGACGCTGGTCGAGGAGACACTCCGCCGTCTCGACGACCGATGTCACGATGCCGGGCTTCGTGACCACGCCGCCCATCGTGCAGACGGCGCCCTCCCCCGTACGCTTTGCGATCTCGCGGATCTCGAGCTCCAGTCGCGCAGCGCCCGCCAGTGCGTCGCGGCGCTTGTCCATCGGTGTCGAGCCGGCGTGCGCGGCCTGGCCGCGGAAGGTGACCTGGTGGCGTTCGACGCCGAACGTCCCCAGGACAACGCCGAGGGGCAGATCCAGCGACTCGAGCACCGGTCCCTGTTCGATGTGGAGCTCGAGATAGGCGGCTGCGCCGGCGAGCTCGCTGTGCGCGTCGAGCGCCGAGTCGAGGTCGACACCGTGTTCACGCAGCGCATCCGGCAGTGCGATCCCGCCGGCGTCCTTGCGCGCCCGGAGCTCGTCCTGATCCGCCATCGAGCCGGCCGCGGCCGATGAGCCGAAGAGCGAGCGGCCGAACCGGGCGCCTTCCTCGTCGGCCCAATTGACGAGGCGCACGGTGACCGGCGGCGTCCCCTCCTCCGCGATTCGGCGCAGCACCTCGACCCCGGCCACGACGTTGAGGGAGCCGTCTAGCCAGCCTCCGTTCGGCACGGAGTCGATGTGGCCGCCGATCAGGACGGCCTGGTCGGAGGTGCCGCGGAGCGTGAACCACTGGTTGCCGGCCGCGTCGACCGACTCCTCGGCCCCACTCTCGGCGACCTTGCCCCGTAGCCATTCACGTGCCCGCTCCCAGGTCTCCGTCCACGCGACCCGCTGCGCGCCGTTCTCGTCACCGGTCAGCTCCTCGAGCTCACGAAGCTCATCGACGGTCCGGCGGGGCTGCAGCGGCACGCCGCGACTCTAACTCGGGCCTGCCCGAGTGTGGTAAGCATCCCTCGATGTCGGCGATCGCGCTGGAAAGCCCGCGGTGACGGGCGCTCGCCGTTCATCGCGGAGTCGGATGTGCGACCCTGTTCCTGCTTTCCGGCAGCGCTCTAGCTCATAGCCATCGTTGTCTGTCCTCAGAATCGGCTTGGTGGGATGCGGCCGTATCGCCGAGCGCGGCTGGATTCCGGCGATTGCGCGGGTGGAGAGCGCCGAGCTCGCTGCGGTTGCCGACATCGACGCCGCGCGTTGTGCAGTCGTTTCTCCCGGGACGCCCGCTTTTACGAGTGCCGAAGACTTGGTCGGATCCGGCGGAGTCGACGCCGTCGTCATAGCGACACCGGCGGCCGCTCATCTGAGCGACGCACGGGCGGTGGCGGCCGCCGGCCTGCCGAGCATCGTCGAAAAGCCGCCGGCGCCGGACGCGGCCGCGGCACGACTGCTGGCCGAGCTGGAACCGACGCCTCGGATCGGCCTGAACCGCCGCTTCGAGCCGTCGCTGCTGGAGGCGCGGGCGCGCATACCGGAACGGGAAACCCTCAGCATTCAGCTCGCCTTCTACTACCGCCGAGCCTCCTGGTCTCCACGAGTAGTGGCAGACGAGGCATTACTCGACCTCGGTCCGCACTTGATCGATCTCGCCCGCTGGCTCAGCGACTCACCGCTTCGCAGTGTGCGGACGTTGTTCAGCACAAGGGACAGATGCACCCTCGAGCTCGAGCTCAGGCGCGCAAGAGTCTCGCTCTGCTGCGCAACCAACCGTCCGTATCGCGAGGTCGTCGAAGTGCGGGGAGCAAACGGGCGGCTCGTCGTCCGCCGAGTCAAGGGCGGTCTCCCGCGCGCTGCCCTGGGCCTGCTGCGACCGTCCAGTGACGAGCTCGGCGACTCGCTCGTGGGACAGCTCGAGGCGTTCTGCACTTGGGTCGGAGGGGGCAACGAGAGGCAGCTCGCTTCTGCGGCCGACGGCGTAGCGATCATGGACGCCATTGACGCGGCCCGGCGGTCTCACACGCTTGGGGGCGCATGGGTCGACCTGGATGCGACGGCGCGACCTGCACTACGCTGATTCGTATGCTCGTCCTGCTCAACTTCGACTCCGCAAGTCGTCCGCTTCTCGAACGGCTCATCGAGGAAGGACGGCTACCTGTCGTCCGCGAGCTTTTTCGGCGAGGGACACGTCACAGACTCGAAACACCCGCGAAGCACTTCCCCGCCGCCGCCTATCCATCCCTCTACTCTGGGTGCGAAGTAGCCGACCACGGGCTCTACTACCCGCTGCAGTGGTCGCATCGCGAGCAAAGGGTTCGTCACCAGGACGAGTTCCCCGCTCCGCCGGCGGTCTGGGAACGCGTTGGAGGCTCGGACATTCGGACCTTGCTGATCGATCCCTACGAGGCCCGTGAGCCCGAGCAACTGAGCGGGCTGGCAATCGCCGGCTGGCAGTTCCGGAATCGCGTGGTTCTGCCGGGATGGTCGCGACCACACGGATCCCGCCGCCACTTCGAGCGAACGTTCGGCCGTTCGCCGGCACTGGACGAGGTGTTCGGCACCCCGTCCCTCAAGGCGTTTCGCCGGATGCGCCGCGACTTGCTCGCAGCCCCAGAGCGCGTCGCCACGCTGACGCGTCATGTCCTCGCCAAGGATCGCTTCGACCTGCTGTGGCTCACCTTCAGCGCGACACACCTCGCCGGCCACCAGTTCTGGGACCTGTCGCAGCTGGTCGAAGGCGAGCGCGAGACGGCGCGGCGCGAAGGGCTGGAAGACACGCTCGCGGACGTCTACGCCGCTGCAGATGCAGCGATCGGTCGGATTCTGGAAGCGGTGCCTGACGGCGCCGACATCATCCTGTTTTCTGCGCTTGGGATGGGGCCAAATACGAGCCGTGCCGACCTCCTGCCGGAGATGCTGAGCGCGGTCCTATCCGGCCGGCGCACGATCACCTCGGCAAACGGTGCCTCCACCAACGCCCTCTGGCGGTTACGCGCCGCCGTGCCGACCCGGGCTCGGGCCTCGATCGCGAACGCTCTGCCTCGTCGTGCCGTCCTCGAGGTGACATCGCGGCTCGAGGTGCGCGCGCGCGATTGGTCACAGGTTCGCGCGTTCACGCTTCCCAGTGACGGAGTCGGGTACATCAGGCTGAACCTCCGTGGGCGCGAGCGTGATGGCGTCGTCCACGACGCGGAGGTTCGTGAGCTCGAAGAACAGATCGCCGACGGCCTGCTGTCCTACGAGGGCACGGACGGACGCGCTCCCGTCGCCGCCGTCGAACGCTTAGCCGACGTCAGACCCGACGCCGCGCGGGCCGAGATGCTGCCCGATCTCATCGTGCGCTGGAGCGAGACCCCGGCCAGGCAGCGCGAGCAATTCGTCTCGCCGGAGTTCGGCGAAGTTCGGCGCATGGGAGGAGGAAGCGGCCGCTCCGGCAATCACACTGACGATGCATGGGCCGTGGTCATCCCGGGCGCCTCAAGGCAGGGCGGGGAGCCTGGACAGGGCAGAGTCGTCGACATCGCGCCCACGATCTGCGCCGCGTTCGGAGCAGACCTTTCCGGGCTCACCGGGGAGCCCCTTCTAAAGCAGGGGCACTGATCGCTCTCAAGCGGACCGGTCCTTGCGGACCGGGCCGCGAGCTCTCATCCACTCGCCGAGATAGCCCAGCGCCGTGACCCATTGGGCCGCCGTGACCAGAAGACCGACGGAAAGCCCGGCGCCGAAGCCCCGGCGAACGACGCCGGTGTAGAAGTGGGGCCGCTCGAGGCTTCGCCGTCCGCGCGGGCCGCGGTGATAGTGGTACGAGCCGCGGCCATAGCGAGCGTGCTGGCTGACGTACCGGCGTATCGTCAAGGGCTGGTGATGGACGACCAGCGCGCCGGGATCGCGCGCAATGCGATAGCCACGGGCGGCTAGCCTTTGGCACCAGTCCCTGTCCTCTCCGCCGGCGTCGGAGTAGCTCTCGTCGAATGGAATGTCGCGCAGGAGACGTGCGGTGACTCCGATGTTGTTCGAGGCGGCAAACGGGATGGCTGACTGTTCCGCAAAGTGCTCCACCATGAGGTGCGAGGCGAGCGCCAGGCGACTTTCATCATCTCCGTTCTTCGTCAGTCCGGCGACGACATCTTCTCCGCCGTGCAGCGCTCGCGCCAGCCGGGTCACCCAGGCCCGGCCCGGCTCACAATCGTCGTCTGTCAGGCAGATCAGGGAGCCGGCAGCGGCCCGAACTCCGGCGTTGCGGGCGGCTGCCGGACCCTTCCTCGCCTGCCGAATCAGCCGGGCCGAGGGGACCCCCGCAACTGCCTCCGCCACGAGTCCGGCGTCGTCCGAGCCATCGTCCACGACCAGGATCTCGATCGCTTCGTCGATGTCTTGTGCCGCCAGGTGTCGAAGGCAACGCCTCAGGCTCGCGGGCCGATTGTGCGTCGGCACGACGACTGTGATCCGAGGTGTCCCGATGTTCATGTGAATGCCCCGATCATGAGGACGGCCACCGACGCCGCCGTGGCAACCGCAACGAGCGGACGATCCAAGATACCGGGCAGCTCACGCGCCGCGGCAAAGACGGTCGCCGTTGTCCCTGCGAGGAAGGCGCACGTTCCGCCGACCGCACCCCACTCGGGCACGGCGACGACGGCAGCCACGAGGAACACGCCCGCGCCTACCGCGGTGATCCTCACGCGTATGTCAGACCGAAGCCGCAGGGCCGCAACCTGCGTGGCGAGCGCGGTCAGACCGGCGAAGGGCAGAGCCGCCAATGCAGGGACCAGAGCCTCTTCGACGCCGCCGAACCCCCTCCCGAGCACGTGCGGCAAGACAGGTCCGGCTAGGAGCACGCCGGCGAGTGACGCAGGCATCAAGACCAGGGTTGCGGTCCGTGCCAACTGGCGCGCTGCCGCCTCGACACTGGCCGGGTCCGCCTCGGCGCGCGCGGAGAGCCTCGGAAACTCGATCGTGAACACCTGCCAGACAACATAGGTCGCGGCAAGGACGAGCCCTGTTGCAAACGCAGCGAAGCCGGCCTCGACCTTGTCTCCGGTGAGCAGGAGGACGAGCAGCACGTTCCCTCTGAGGGTGATCTGGGCGAAGAATCCGCTGACGCCTTGCAGGATCCCGAAGCGCAACGCTCCGGGCGGTAGTGACGGAAGCGACTTCGCTGGTCGCAGCTGCCGGACGACCACAGGTAGTCCGACCAGGAGCGCGCCGCCTGACGCAATCGCGACAGCCGCAATTGCCCCGTTCACGCCGGCCGTTGCGTGCAGAGTGAGCGCCGCCACGACGAGAAGCGTGTTCTGGAGCGGGAAGCGAAAGCTCCACAGCCTCGGACGGCCGAGAGCGAGGGCGACCTGATAGAGGAGCGTGGCTGCAACGTCGAGAGCGAGCGCGATGGAAACGAAAAGTGCGGCCTCCGTTGGAAAGCGCTCCGGCACGACGGTCGTGAGCGCAACCGCCAACGCGATTGCGACCAGCACCATCAGAGCCCGGAACCGTGCGATTCGCAGCGTCAGGGCCAACGCCAATGCGTTTCTTTCGGCCACAGGCGCGGCAGGAACGAACCTCGAGAGCAGCAGAGGGCCGCCGAGCGAGAGAGACATGGAAACCATGCCGACAACAGCCAGCACGAACGCGAACAGGCCGTAGTCGGCGGGACCGAGCGCACGAGGAACGACTGTGGCAAGCGCGATGAGCGTCAACGCCTCAGCACTCTTCGCGACCAGCGTTAGCATGATCGGCGAGTCGGCCAGGATGCGCCGGGCCGCTGAGCAAGGCTCGGCGATCGGGGTGCCGCTCGCCGTCTCAGCCGCCGTTGAGTTCCCCGGGCGCACGGGCAGACTGTAGTTCTGCGGCTGGGGCACGTCGGCTATCCAAACGGGTAGTTCGACCTAGGAGGTGAGCGCGCGGAGCGCGAGCAGCTCCCAGACGACGTTCGCCGCCGCCAACGGGGTTTGCTGGCCGGGACCGTCATAGGCCGGCGAGACCTCTACGACGTCGCAGCCCGCAAGCCTGAGCCCGCGAAGGGCGCGCAGGAATGCAACTGCCTCTGCGGTCGAGAAGCCGGCGATCTCGGGCGTGCCGGTACCGGGCGCAAACGCCGGGTCGAGGAAGTCAATGTCGAACGACAAGAAGACGGGGCGCTCCCCCACTTTCTCCCGGACGAGCTGTCCGTAGCGATCGGGACCGAGCCCTCGCAGTTCCTCGCTCTCGATCACCGTGAAGCCGAGCTCGCGCGCGGTTCCCAGATCGGAGGCGGCGTAAACGGATCCGCGCATGCCGGCCTGAACTGACGCCGCCGCATCGAGCAGCCCCTCCTCCACGGCTCGCTTGAAGGTCGTCCCGTGGAAGTACTTCTGGCCGAAGTACGCCTCCCAGGTGTCAGCGTGCGCGTCGAGCTGCACGAGCGCGAGCGGCCCGTGACGCCGCGCCAGCACGCGCAGCTCCGCGAGTGTGATCGAATGGTCGCCGCCGAGCGCGACGGGAAAGACATCGGCGGCGACCAAAGGCGCGAGCGCTTCCTCCACCTGAGCGTACGTCCGCTCGGTGTCACCGGGCGAAACGGGAAGGTCGCCGTAGTCGACGATCGAAAGCGCGTCGACGACATTGATGTCGTGCAACGGATGATATGGACGGATGAGCGCAGAGGCGGAACGAATCGCCTCCGGACCGAATCGCGCACCGGTGCGATAGCTCGTCGCGGTATCGAAGGGAATCCCGTAGACGGCAGCGTCGACCCCGGCGAGCTCAGTCACATGTGGCGCGCGCATGTACGTCCGGATCCCGGCGAAGCGAGGAATCAACTGCGCATCCAGCGGCTTGTAGGGCGGCCCCGTCACCGGCGGCGTACGCTAACGCGCCGACGTGACTGTTGCGGCCTCGTCGCAACTACACATGCCGGGGGACTGTGCCTGGACGTGGCCAGTCGGATCAGGGCCTGGGCGTGGCTCGGGCGGACGAGATGGGTGTGACGACTGTGTGACTCTTCTTCCACAGCCGGCTCGCGCGGACACTTCTCCGTGCGGAGCGTGGCATAGCTTCGAGAGCGGCATGCCGCTGTCCAAACCCGAGAAGGGACAGGTCGTGGTGCTAGCGGGTTCGGGGGAAGCCGAGGTCGACCTTCGACGTCGCCGGATCCGGCCAGCGAGACGTGACGACCTTGCCGCGCGTGTAGAAGTTGATCCCCTCCGGCCCGTAGACGTGCGTGTCGCCGAAGAGTGAGTTCTTCCACCCGCCGAACGAGTAGTACGCGACGGGAACGGGAATCGGCACGTTGATGCCGACCATCCCGGCCTGCACGTCGAACTGGAACTGGCGCGCCACGCCGCCGTCGCGGGTGAAGATCGCCGTCCCGTTCCCGTAGGGGTTCTCGTTCACGAGCCGCACGGCCTCGTTGTAGGTCCCCACGCGCGTGACACCGAGCACGGGCCCGAAGATCTCGTCCTTGTAGGCGTCCATCTCGGGCGTCACGTTGTCGAGCAGCGACACGCCGAGGAAGAAGCCGTCGCCCTCCGGAGCGCTCTCACGACCGTCGGCGACCACCTCTGCGCCCTGCTCTCGCGCGCCGTCGATGTAGGACGCGACCTTGTCGCGATGTTCGCGCGTCACGAGCGGGCCCATCTCGACATCCGGCTCGAGACCGTTGCCGACCTTGATCTTCGGGAGACGTTCGTGGATCGCGTTGACGAGGCGGTCTGCCGCATCGCCGACCGCAACGACCTGCGAGATCGCCATACAGCGCTCGCCCGCCGAGCCGTAGGCCGCGCTCACGGCGGCATCGGCCGCCATGTCGATGTCGGCGTCCGGAAGGACGATCATGTGGTTCTTCGCCCCGCCGAGCGCCTGGACCCGCTTCCCGTGCTTGGTTCCCGTCTCGTAGACGTAACGCGCGATCGGCGTGGAACCGACGAACGACACCGCCTGAATGCCCGGATGCTCGAGCACAGCGTCCACCGCAACCTTGTCTCCGTGCACGACGTTGAAGACGCCGTCGGGGACGCCGGCCTCCTTCAGCAGCTCGGCGATGTAGAGAGACGCCGAAGGGTCTTTCTCCGACGGCTTGAGCACGAACGTGTTGCCGCAGGCCAGCGCGGGCGCCCACATCCACATCGGGACCATCGCCGGGAAATTGAACGGGGTGATGCCAGCGACCACGCCGAGCGGCTGGCGGATCGAATAGACGTCGATGCCGGTGGACGCCTGCTCCGAGAAACCGCCTTTGAGCAGCTCGGGAATGCCGCAGCAGTACTCGATCACCTCGAGTCCGCGCGCTACCTCCCCCATCGCGTCCGAGAGCACCTTGCCGTGCTCGGCCGTCAGGATTCGCGCGATCTCCTCGTGGTGCTCGTGAGCGAGCTCGCGAATCTGGAAGAAGATCGCCGTGCGCTTCGAGAGCGACATGGCCCGCCAGGACTCGAAGGCTTCCCTTGCGGCCTGGACCGCACGGTCCACCTCTTCGGGTGTCGCGAAGTCCACGGCACCCGTCTGCTGACCCAGCGCCGGGTTGTAGACAGGGCCGCTGCGCCCTGATCGCCCTTCGACCAGGCGGCCGGCGATCCAATGGCTGATCCGCTTGACGTCCTGCTCTCGTTCGACGGGTGGTGTCGCTAGTTCGGTCATCTCATCCTCCTCGCGTGACCCACTCAGCGTACCGCGGATAGGGTGCCCCCGATGAAGCGCTGCGCCGCATGGCTGCTCGTTCTGGTCCTTTCTGGCTGCGGTGGCGGCGGGAAGAAATCGGCTCCCGCTACCCCGCCCGGCCCCGCTCCGGAGCCGGCGCAGGGAGCCGCGCCCTGGCCTGCACCGGCCGATGCGATGAAGCTCACGCACAAGGCGGCGCTGACACCCGAGACCCATGAGTTTGTCTTCCTGCACGTCCACGCGCACCTCGACGTATTCGTCAACGGCGAGCCGGTGACAGTTCCAGCGGGAATCGGGATCGAGATCGACGATCCAGCGGTCAAGCGCTTCAAAGCCAACGACGGCTCGACGGGGTACGGCGGCATCGACCCTCCGTGCGCGGAGCCCTGCATCTCTCCTTTGCACACGCACTTCACGGACGGCGTGCTCCACACCGAAGCGAAGCAGGATCAGTTCAACACGCTCGGCGAGTTCTTCACTGAGTGGGACGTCCGCCTCGACTCCCAATGCCTCGGCGGCTATTGCAAGCCCGCCGCGCCGATCTCGATCTACGTCGACGGCGACCGCTATACCGGCAATCCTCGCCAGATCCAGCTCGAGGACAAGCGGGAGATCGCAATCGTGATCGGGACGCCGCCCGCCAACATTCCATCCAGCTTCGGCGGAGGCTAAGCTCCGAACGTGGCGACCCTCGAGTCGAACACCGAGCTCGGCCGGCAGGTTGTAGCCGACGCCAAGCAATACGTCCTCCACTCCTGGTCGGTGCAGGACGCCGTCGACCCGATCGCGGTGGCCGGCGGCGAGGGACGCTACTTCTGGGACTACGACGGCAAGCGCTATCTCGACTTCGCGTCGCAACTCGTGAACGTCTCCATCGGCCACCAACATCCGAAGATCGTGGCGGCGATCAAGGAGCAGGCCGAGAAGCTCTGCACGATCGGCCCGCCGATGGCAACCGAGGCGCGCTCCACGCTCGCACGCCTGCTCGCCGAAGTGACGCCCGGCGACCTCCAGATGTCGTTCTTCACGAACGGCGGCGCCGAGGCGAACGAGAACGCGGTCAAGCTCGCGCGCTGGTACACGGGGCGACACAAGATCATCGCGCGCTACCGCTCCTACCATGGCGCGACGGCCGGCGCGATCACGCTCACCGGCGACCCGCGCCGCTGGGCGGCCGAACCGGGCATCCCGGGCGTCGTGCGGATGCTCGACCCGTACACGTACCGCTGCCCTGCTGGGCATCCCGACCCTTGCCCGGTCTGCACGGGCGCGCCCCACCTCGAGGAGATTCTTCAATACGAGGGGGCGCACACTGTTGCAGCGGTGATCCTCGAACCGGTAGTCGGGACGAACGGCATCATCGTCCCACCCGACGGCTACCTGCAGGCGATCCGGGAGGTCTGCGACCGACACGGCATCCTGCTGATCGCCGACGAGGTCATGGCCGGCTTCGGTCGCACCGGCAAATGGTTCGGGGTCGAGAACTGGGACGTCGTGCCGGACATCCTCACGGTGGCAAAAGGCATCAACTCCGGCTACGTCCCGCTCGGCGCGATGATCGTCCGCAAGCCGATCGCCGACTGGGTGCGCGACAAGTACTTCGCCGGCGGGCTCACCTACTCGGGCCATCCGCTGGCGTGCGCCTCGGCCGTTGCGTCGATCGAGGCTTTCAAGGAGGAGAGCATCGTCGAGAACTCGGCCGAGATGGGCGAGGTCTTCGCCGAGAAGCTGCGCGAGCTGGAGAGCAAGCACCCCTCGATCGGAGACGTCCGCGGGCTCGGCTGTTTCTGGGGGATCGAGCTCGTCAAGAATCGCGAGACGCGCGAACCGCTGGTGCCGTTCAACGCAACGGGCGAGGCGTTCGTGCCGGTCGCACGCGTCGCGAAAGCTGCGCTCGAGGCCGGCCTCTACCTGATGACGCACTGGAACGTGATCATCGTCGCCCCGCCGCTCACGATCACGCCCGACGAGATCGACGAGGGCATCGGGATCCTCGATGAAGCGCTCTCGATCGCGGACGAGTACGCAGCCTGACGGCTAGCGACGTCGACCTCATCGTTCTCGCCTACGTCGCCGGACAGGACGTCCCGCTCGAGGACGACGAAAGGAACGCCGCGCTGCGGCGCGCACTGTTCGTCTTCGCCGCTGGGGGAGCACTCAACCGCGACCCGGCACTCGACGATCCGGCCGTGAGCGAGCTAGCCAGGGACCTCGACTCGGAGGAGCGCCGCGCGTCGCTCGCGGCTGCAATCGAGCACCTAGATGCAGATGCGGATGCGCTCGAGCGGTTACGCGATCCCGAAACAGCGTGGCGGGCCTACGCTTGCGCTCTGCTCGCCGATGCGCTGGGTGAAGACGAGGACGAAGCTTGACTACCTTGGAATAGCGTCCTTCAATGAGGCACATGGCGGAAGAAAAGCGTTCAGGCGAGGACCGGCGTTCCGGCAGCGACCGCCGTGCCGGAAAAGACCGTCGCGAGCGTGACGCCGGTCCGCCACCGGAGGGCGACCGTCGCGCCGACGAGACTCGTCGGTCAGATCAGGAGCGGCGTTCCGGCAAGGATCGACGCGGCAATAGCTAGCGCCAGTCGGTGAGCGCGGCGGCGACCTCGTCCATCGAGTTACACACCTTCCCCTTCGCCTCGATGCAGCCGAGCACGAACAGATTCAGACCGTGGCCTTCGTGGCCGAGCGTGCTGCGGAGATCCGTGAGCAGGCCGACGATGCCCTTCTTGCTCGAGTCGGTCTGCATCAGCGCGTAGAAGATGCCGATCTCGCAGGCCGTCCCGTCGTCGACCATCGGCCCATCGAGCACGGCGACCACGGCGTCCGCGTCGGATAGGCCCTTCCAATCCTTCGCGAAGATGGTCGCTGCCGACGTATCGCCCGCGGCGAGCGCATTCTCGTGCGGGACGAACACGTCGATGCCGTCGGCACGCAGCCGCCCGGCGCACTCGTCGATGAAGGACCGCTCGTACGGGGTGAAGAGCGGCCCAGCAAAGTAGACCCGCACGGCGCAACCCTAACCTAGCCGCAGTCGCGAAACGTCTTCAGTCAACTGACACAAACGAGTCAAATGATGAGACTCGAACGCTGTTACGTCGGGTCCCACAAGACGGTCGGCGGCGTTGTAGTCCATCCGGCCAGGTGCTCGCCTTTCTCGTTGCGCTCGGCGCCTGGTGGCGGAACGCGGAACATCCCCGCGCGCCTCGCGGATTCGCTAAGCCGACGCCGTTGAGAATCGCTGAGGCGCCACGTCGAAGGGTGAAACGTTTGGCGTACTTGGATCGACGCGCGGACAGCAAAGCCCATTTTTCTTGTCGATGTTGTAGGCGATCTC
>WNGA01000684.1_pt1 | contig 56201 bp, 50 predicted proteins | sample 5400061 | NCBI WGS metagenome assembly WNGA01 (sample SAMN13153366, study PRJNA577476) | soil metagenome | isolation source: 100 cm soil or saprolite under grassland replicate 2 | place: USA:California | collected 2016-06-15
CGCTCGGTGATGTCGCGCAGGATGATCGTGTAGATCGGTTGGCCGGCCTCCTCGCTCCGCGAGATGGCGGCCTCGGCCGAAAACTCCTCCCCGTCGGCGCGGACCCCGATCATGCTCCACGGTCGCGCTTTCCGCGGGTCGGTCACGTCCGCTCGGGCGAAGGCGCGGAGACCCTCCGCGAAGCCGCGGCGCAGGGGCTCGGGGGTGAGCCACTCGATCGGCTGCCCGATCGCCTCCTCCGCGGACCGGCGGAAGGTCCGTTCGGCCGAGAAGTTGAAGAGGATGACGCGCCCCTCCTCGTCGAAGCTGATGACGGCGTCCATGGCCGAACCGAGGATGCCGGCCAGCATGGCTCGGCTTTCGCTCAGCGCCGCCTCCGCCCGCTTGCGGTCGGTGATGTCCAGGAATGTGGCGACGGAGCCGACGACTTCCTCGCCTCGGCGCAACGGGTAGGACCAGTATTCGACCGGAAAACAAGTCCCGTCGGCGCGCCAGAAGACCTCGGTGTCAACGTGGCAGCCGGTGACGTCCCGGAAGGACTGGTAAATCCGGCATTCCTCGTCGGGATACGGCGTCGCATCCGGTCGAGCGTAATGCATCAGGGCATGCATGTTGGCTCCGAGCAGGTCATGGGAATCGCTGAAGCCTAGCATGCGCAGACAGGCCGGGTTGCAGAAGATGCAGTTGCCGTGAAGGTCGACGCCGTAAATCCCCTCCGCCGCGGAATCGAGCAGCGCCCGGAATCGCGACTCGCTCTCGTGCAATGCCTCTTCCGCCCGCTTGCGGTCACCGATTTCCGCCCGCAACGCTTCGTTGGCTTTCAGCAGCTCCGCGGTCCGTTCCTGCACGCGGCGATCCAGCTCGGCGTGCGCTTCGCGCAGTGAGTCCTCGGCCTCCTTGCGTTCCGTGATATCCCGGTAATTGGCGACGATCGCCTGCACGCCCGGTTCGGCGAGCAGGTTGTTGACCGCGGATCCGATCCAGCGCCAGGAGCCGTTCTTGTGCTGCAGCCGAAAACTGACCGAGACAAACGCCGGCCTCTGAACCACTTCGGTCAATCGAGCTTTGACGTCTTCGCGGTCGTCCGGGTGAATGAATTCACCTAGGTCATGGCCGATCAATTCCCCGACGGCATAGCCCAGGATTCGCGTGGTCGAGGGACTGGCGTAGCGAAGGGTCCAGTCCGTGTCGATCAGCACGATGCCATCCGAGCTGTTCTCGATGAGCGCGCGGAAACGTCTCTCCTGGCCGGCCAGCTCTTCGGTTTGCCGGCGAATCTCCTGCTCCCTCTTCTGGAGCGCTGACGCCATCTCATCAACGGCGGCCGGCGAATCTCCTGCTCCCTCTTCTGGAGCGCTGACGCCATCTCATCAACGGCGCTGGCCAGTCGGTTCAGTTCCCCGGGCCCATGAGGCAAGCCGGTGCGGGCGCTCATATCGCCGCCGCTCAGCCGCTGCGTCGTGCTCACCAGGGCCTTCACCCGTCGCAGGAGGAACAGGTCGCTGCCAACCCAGCCCAAGACCAGCGCCAGGGCGGCGGCCACGCCCAATCCGATGAGGTTGCGAACCAGAATGCGGTCGGCTACGGCGCCGGCGACGGCCGTGGGAATGCCGATGGATACATACGGGGTTCCTGGCACTGAGGAGCCCAGCAGCGGCCTGAACGCGAACAGACGCGGAATGCTGTCCAGGGAGGTCCCCCTGGCGGTGCCCTCCCTTTTCCGGGCAAGAACAGTCTGGACGAGAGGGTCCTGCAACGCGGAACGTCCCACCCATTTCGCGGGGTCCGGTTCGTGCGCCACGATCGTACCCTTCTCGTCGAACACGGCCACCACGGTCCCCTGGGGGAGCAGTGTCTCCATCACGAGTTCGCTGACCCAGACCAGATCCATCGCGGCGAAAAGTACCTGCTGTACGCGACCGGCTTCGCCCAGGACGGGATACGCGAAAGTGACCGTGCCCTTTCCCGCCAGGCGGTCGATCTCCCAATCGCCGGTGGCGAATTTGCGGGTCTCGACGGCGCGCCGGAAGAAGGGGCGGTCGGCGACGTCGATCGAATCAGCAGGCGGCCGGGCGCTCGAGGAGATCTTGCCGTCCGGCCCGATCACTCCCAGGTTGCTGAGGCTCGGGTGCTCCCGCAAGAAGGCGAGAAGGATCTCGCGGAGCCTGGCCTCCTCACCCTGCAGTACTGGAGAGAGTTGCGCCAGGCTGAAGAGCACATCCCGGGACTCCTCGATCAATCGCTCGTGAATGGCGGAGGCGTGCCGCGCCAACTGTATGGCCTTTGCCTCCGCCTCGCTGATCTCATGACGGCGCCATTCCGCGGCCGTGTACACGATCAACCCCAGTGGGGGAAGGACGGCGAGGAGGACCATGAGAGCCAGGCGGACGCGCAGGCTTGAAACAGGGCTTCTCATCTCGTCTTCAGTCGCGTTCGGGCCATGTGGCCACAAGCGCAAGGACGCGGATCATGGCTCATCATCGAGACGATGGTTGAGCGTAGCAGTGCGCGATAACGATGCGAATCGCCTGGCTGGCAAGCATCTTCCCCCCGCCCCGAAATTTTCGGGTAGACTGACGAGTGACAAAAATTTGTTCCCCTGCTTGTTGACTAAGCAATTCCAGAGCCAATCGAAGCCAACCGGCTTACTAATAGAATCGCACTCTTGTAATAGGAGAGTCCAGACGATAGTGTGCTTACACTGCATAACGTAAGCAGTTTGCACTAGTTTTCTAATATTTTACTTACTCTATGCAAGATCTTGCATTTGCCATGCAATCTGCGGCCTGGCGGAATTCTCCATATTTCTAAACTCGTTCCCCGGCAGCAGGGTTGCGTCTTCGGCGTCTGGTCCGGCACTCTCGGCCATATTTCTCGTCCGGGGGGGTCCTGGGCCGCCGGTCGGTGCCTCACGCTCCCTCGTACCGCGCGCGGAGAGGCGCGCCAAATGCCCAGAAAGCCCACAATCGCCAACCTCGAGGCGGGGCAAATTGCCTAGATTCGGCCGAGGTCAATTCCCGCAATCGACATCAACAGGCGGTTTTACGCAGCGTCTCACCATGACGATCAAGCGGGCGAAGCGAAGGGCATGGGGATCGAGCGACCGATCCAGCGACGAGCCCAGCCGCAACTACATCGCAGCTACGTAAACCGGGGGGCCGTGGCAACGAAATGTGTAGAAGCACCTCCTCGGTGGGTGCGGTGGGGGCGTGGTGTCGTCCGCGGGAAGGGGAGACGGCATGGCGAGCCACATCGTCGATTCCGGGCTTCCACACATGGAACCTTTCTTGCGCTGAGTAGGCAATCCCTTTCATCCTCTCGGCGCCGGCCTACGTTGATCTTGCTGTGATACCACGCTTCCGCATTCTGGCACCTGACTTGCCTGCGAGTGACTGGGGTTGTGTCTCTCGCGGCCCAAATGCTTTTTTGCGGCCCTGTCCGTGACTCAAGGAGGAGAGGCCCGGTGGCCACGCTCGAGAGGGTGATCAAGGACGCGATTGCGCGCGGGGCACGACGACAGATCCGACCCGTGGCCGTGCGGCTCCGGCGAGAAGTCTTTCGCCTCCGCAGGAAGGTGGCCGAGTGCCAACGCGCTCTGACGACCCTGCGCCGGAGCGCGGCGAGCTGGAAGCGCATGATGGAGGCCGCGCCCCTGGTTCCCCAAGTGTCGGAGGCAGAGGCGAGGTCCGCGCGGCTCTCGCCTCGGCTGATTCACAGCCTGAGGAAGCGCCTGGGGCTGAGCCAGATGGCCGTGGCGCGGCTGGCGGGGGTGAGCGCGCCTGCCGTGGCGCACTGGGAGGCCGGGGACTCGGCGCCCACCGGCCGGAATCGCGCGACGCTCGTGGGCCTCCGGAAGGTGGGGAAGCGAGAGGTGAAGGAGTTGCTCGCCCACCGGGTCGAGGAGGCGGCGTCCCGGCGGTCTCGCGCTCTCAGGCGCCGCCCGAAGAGGCACCGCCGAAGAGCGAAGAGATAGGGCGTCAGACTTCGAGGAGGAGAGCCGCGGACGTTTCCGCGCTCCTGATGTCTCGCAGCGCGCCTGCCCGGTAACACGTTTCCTGAGCACCTCGCGGTATTGACCTCGTATATCCCAGGCTGTAGTGTCTCCGTGAAATGGCAAGGAGAATCCTGGCAACCTCGAGGCCTCGGCGTCCCGGCGGCGCCACGGCGCTGAGGTCGGGGCCGCTATCGGGGCCGGGCGGCGTGTGAACGACAACCCGCACCCTCCAGTGGGCGCGACGGCGCTCCGCCGGATCGATCCCGAAGACGTCGCCAAGATCCTGACGGCCTTCGTCAACACCAGCATCATGGCCCGCGGTCATCCGATCCGGCCCGACGACGCGTTCGAAACGGCGGGCGTCGACTCGATGGCGCTGCTGAAGGTCTTTCTCTTCATCGAGGCGGAGTTCGGGTTGTGGGTGCCGGACGAGGATCTCGTGGAAGAGAACATCGCATCCCCGCGCGCGCTGGCCAACTACCTCTGTCGCCGCCGAACCTCCGCCCGAACAGGAACCTAGTCTGGATTATCGAGCAAGAGCGTGACGCGATGGTCGCCTCGCGGGTCGGGTAGTGGCTCGCCGTCGGCTCCCCCTGCGCGGCGCGGACCTCGTCCTCATGGCGATGCATTCGCGCTGGAAGGACACGGGCCTCAGCAACAATGCCCTGGCAACAATGCCCTGCTCGTTGTCCAGTGCGACGGGCCCATCGCCCCCGAGCGGGTCCGCCGGGCTCTGGAGCGGTTCCTGGATTTTTGCCCCTGGCCGGCGGCGCGGCTCGCGCGCTCTTTCCCGTGGGGCAAGCTCCATTGGGCCGCCGGCTCGCGCGCCTCGCTCTCGCCTCCGCCCGTACGCCATCGGACCTGCCGCTTCCACGAAGAGCTTCACCTCGAGCTGGAGACGGAGCTGAACTCGGCGATCGATCCGAGGCGGGATCCGCCACTCCGCGTCCTGATCGCCGACTATGGGCCGGACCCGGAACGGACGCGCGGCGTCTTCGTGCTGACCTGGTTCCATCCCCTCATGGATCCGCGAGGAGGACAGAACTTCCTGATGCATCTCGTCCGGATGGATCAGCACGAAGGCGGGTCGCCCTGGGGAGTCGCGCCGCCGCAGTTCGCGGCGAACCCGGACCCTCGGTCGCTCGCGGAGCGCGGGCGGTTGGCCCGCAGGAGCGTCAGCTACATGCGGACCCTTGCCCCCATCCCTCCGGCCTCGCCGGGCACGGGGCTCGCCCGGCCCGGCCCGGCCCGCTTTCGGCAGGAGAGTTTCCTCGAAGAGGATTCCCCCTCGAGCGGGCGGCGGGCCCCACGCGAGATCTGCTGGCGCCTGGCCCTGGTCGGCAAGGTCATGGCCGAGTTGTGGGAGCGGCGTGGCTTGCCTGACGTGCCTTTCCTCGTCCCGGTCGCGGTGGACTTGCGCCCCAAGGGCGACCCGGATCCGACCTTCGGGAACTGTCTCGCCTTCCACTTCGCCCGCTTCAAGCCCTCCGAGACCGCCGACCCGTCGCACCTGGCGAGGGCCCTGCGCCGCCAGATGGCGGACGCCGTCCGCGACGGACAGATCGAGGCCAACGCGGTGGCCATGGACTTCCTGCAGTACCGGCCGCTCTCCAAGATGCTGAGCGCGCTGCCGTGGGCTTCGGGCGGCGAGACCTTCTCCTTCAACTGCGCGGACGTCATGGATTTCCCCGCTTCCGTCGAGAGCCTGTTCGGCCGGCGCGTCGTGAACGCGTACCACGCCCCGGCCGTGCTCCCCCGACCCGGGATCGGCGTGTTCTTCAATCGCTGCGGGGACATGAACAACATCGTCATGTCGTGGGTGGAAGGGGCGGTGGACGAGGACGAGGTGACGCGGATCATGGAGGCTGTCCGCGAAGGGATGGGATGGACGCGGCCCCGATGAACTACGATGTCGTGGTGGTGGGCGGTGGCGCCGCGGGACTGGCCGCCTCGGTGGCGGCCGCGGGATGCGGCGCGCGCACCGCCCTCGTCGAGCGCTACGGGTTTCTCGGAGGCATGGCCACTGCGGGCATGGTGAGCACCATCTGCGGGCTCTACCGGACGAGGCGTTCCGGACCGCCGGAGCCGCTCAACGGGGGCTTCCCCGAGGCGTTCAGCCGGCGGCTGGCCGCGATGCCCGGCTGCGAGCAGCCAATCCGGCGTGGACGAACCTTCGTCCTGCCCTACACCCCCTTTGCCTTTGCGTGCTTGGCGGATGAAGTGACGGCGTCGGCGCCCCGCCTGGACGTGTACCTCCACGCGTATCTCGTGGCCGTGGAGACCGCGGAGGGCCGGATCGAATCCCTGCGCATCGCCAACTGGGAACGGGCCATCGAGCTCACTCCGCGGATCGTCGTGGACTGCAGCGGCGACGCCGTGGTCGCCCACCGGGCCGGGGCCGCCACGGAGACACCATCGCTGCCCGATCGGCAGCTGCCGTCATTGATCTTCGTCCTCCAGCAGGTGGACAGCGAGGCGCTGGACCCAGGCCGCCGTGTGGCGCTGCTCAGGGCCCTGGCTGCCGCCGAGACGCAAGGCCTCCTGCCCAGGGGCTCCTCGAACCTGGCTCTCGGGCCATCACCCCAGCCGGGGGAGGTGATCTGCAAGCTGGCTCTGAGCAGGATCGCGCTCGAGGTTTCCGGGAGCCGGGATCTGATGACGGCGGCCGAGCAGGAAGGCCGCAGGCGCGCGCTCGCCATCACCGCCTTCCTCAAGACGCTGCCCGGGTTCGCGCGGGCCTTCCTCTCCCACGCGGCGCCCCAGGTGGGGGTCCGTGAGAGTCGCCGTCTGATCGGGCAGTATCAGCTCACCCGCCAGGACGTCCTCAGCGCTCGCAAGTTCGACGACGCCGTGGCCCGGGCGAGCTGGCCCATCGAGCTGTGGGAGGACGGAAACCTCGGAGCCACCTATGAGTACGTGGAAGACGGACAGGCGTACGACATCCCGCTCCGCTGCCTTCAGGCACGGGACGTGAACAACCTCTTCGTGGCCGGCCGCTGCATGAGCGCCACTCACGAAGCCCTGGGCTCCGCGCGCGTGATCGGAACTTGTCTGGCCACGGGCGAAGCCATCGGGATGATCGCCGCCCGCCTGGCCGCCGGGACGACCGTCGCCTGATGAACCTGGCTGAGTTTCTCCACGCCTCCGCGGACCGGCATCGTCGCCGCCCCGCCGTGACCGATGTGCGCTCGAGCCGTAGGCTCAGCTATGAGGACCTCGCTCGAGAGGCGGAGCGGGTCGCCGCGTTCCTGACGGCCCAGGGCGTCGAGCCGGGCCAGCGCATCGGGCTCCTTGCCCCGAACGGCCTCGCCTATCTGCCCGCCGCCTTCGGCCTGCTGCGGAGCGGCGCCTGTCTCGTGCCCATCGCTACCAACCTCACGCCGACGGAAATGAGCCAGATCGTGAAGGGCGTGGATGTGAACGGCTGTCTGTCCTGGCCCGAGGCCGAGCCGTTCCAGGGCGCACGGTTCGGCGGCACCCTGTCCGGCGGCGAGTGCGATGGGTTCACGTTCCAGTGGATCGACCGGGGCAGGGAGGGCCCACCTGGATTTCGGCAGTTGAACCCCGCCTTCATACGGTTCACCTCGGGGACCACCGCCCGGTGCAAAGGAGTCGTGCTCTCTCACGAGGCCACCGCGGCCCGGGTCGGGGCCTCCGACCGCGTGCTGCGCTTCAGCGAGGAGGACCGGATCGTCTGGGTGCTGCCGCTCGCCTACCACTTCGCGGTGACCATGGTCGCCTACGTGAGAGCAGGGGCGCATATCCTGATGTGCGCCGACACGCTGCCGGGGGACCTGGTGGACGCGATCCGGCGCTGTCGAGGCAGCGTCTTCTATGCCTCGCCGCTTCACTTCGAGCGCATGGGCAATGTCGAGCCGACGGCGGCGCTCACGAGCCTGCGTCTGGCTCTCTCCACCAGCGCGCCCATCGCGCCGGCCGTGATCGAGCGCTTCGAATCGGCCCACGGCGTGCCGGTAGGCCAGGCCTATGGAATCATCGAAGCGGGCCTGCCTTGCATCAACCCGCGCACTCAGGGTCTTTCCCCCGCCACCGTGGGCCGGCCGGTTCCCGGGTACGAGGTCGCCGTGTTCTCGGACGAGGGAGAGCGTCTCCCCGGGGGAACGGCGGGGGAGATCGGGGTGCGTGGCAGTGGGCTCTTCTCCGCATACTATGCGCCCTGGATGCTTCGCGAACAGGTCACTCGGGATGGCTGGTTCATGACCGGTGACGTCGGCTGGCTCGACGAGACCGGCGCCCTTCGTCTCAAGGGCCGCAAGAAGGCCGTCATCTTCGTCGCCGGTCTGAAGTTCTTCCCGGAGGAGGTGGAAGAGTGCATCAACCGGTTCCCGGGAATCAAGGAGTCGAGGGTGTTCGGCCGGTCGCACCCTCGCCTGGGCGAAGTGCCCTGCGCTGAAGTCGTCTGGGACTCTGGCGGCTGCGACCTGCAAGCCCTGAAGGCACATTGCTCCCGGCTCCTTTCCCCGTACAAGGTGCCCTTCGAGTTCACGGCGGTGCAGGCCGTTCCCAGGACGCCGGGAGGCAAGATCCTCAGGCGGCCACCGAGCGACGACGAGGCCCCCGTCACCGTCGAGCGCCCGTAGGCCACTCATGGACACCGACCGGACGGTGAGGCGCGCGGACGATGGGTGGACCGCCCTGCGCGTCGCCATCGTCGGCGGGGGTCCTTCCGGGTCCGCCCTGGCCATCTTCCTCGCCCGTCAGGGGGCCGAGGTCACGCTCTTCGACGACGGCCGACGCCCGGAGCTCCTGGTGGGGGAATCCCTCGTCCCCGCCGTGATCCCGATCTTGAAGCGGCTGGGCGTCGAGGAGGAAACCGCGGCGGTCGGTCTTCTCAAGCCCGGCGTGTCCTTCATCTGGTCGGCGGCGGACCGCTTCGCCTTCAGGTTCGCGCGCTTCGCCCCCGCCGTGCCGCCTTACGCCTACAACATCCCTCGCCCGCGGTTCGACGAGGTGCTGGTGGCCAAGGCGGTTGCCGCCGGCGTTCACAGGATCGCGGCCCGCGCCCGATTGGAGCCCGCCGCCTCGGAGGGGACTGGAGCCGAGCTGGCGCTGGCTCACGAGACCGTGGCCGCGGCGCCGTCCTTGCGTGGCCGGCAGCCCGATCTGATCGTCGATGCCACGGGACGCGCGCGGCGAGCGGCCCGGGCTTTGAACCTTCCCGCGGACGTCGGGCCGCGCGACGACATCGCGCACTTCGCCCACTTCGAGGGCTTCCGGTGGGACGAGCCGCCGGGTCAGGTCCTGATCGCGCGCCTGGAGGCGGGGTGGAGCTGGCGCATCCCGCTCAAGGACCGCCTCTCGGTGGGAATCGTGCTGGGCCGGGAAGACGCCGCCCGCCTGGGGCGCACTCCGGAACAACGGCTCGAGCGAGCCATCGCGGTCGATCACTGGCTCCACCCGACAGTCGGCGGCGGGAGACGGGTCACGTCGGTGGCCAGCTACTCCAACTATCAGCTCATCTCGAGACGAGCATGCGGGCCGGGCTGGGTGATGGTAGGAGACGCCTTCGGCTTCGTCGATCCCATGCTGTCCCCCGGCGTCTTCCTCGGGTTGCGCTCGGCGGAGCTGGTCGCGAAGGCTCTGGCTCCCTTCGTGCGACGGCGGGTGGCCCCTCGGCCCGCCGAGCTGGCTTCGGCCCTTCGCCCATATGTCGCCGTCCACACCGAGACGCTGGCTGCCTGGATGGACCTCGTCGACTATCTCTACGACGGGCGCATGCTGGCCCTCGTGCGGTCCGGGCAGGGCTGGATGGCGCAGCGATCGAGCTTCATCACGAGCGCGATGCAGCACCACATCGAGCGGCACATCGCGCTGCAAGCCGCCGGCGTGGGGACCACCTCCCGCTACAGCCGCGCTCTGCTCCGGTTCCTGGGGCGCTATGGGTTGCGCGGGATCCAGCCGGCCGACCTGGCGATCCGATCAGCAGGACGAAGCGCCGGGCAGGGCCGGGGGCCTCTCCGCGAAACACGCTGAGGGAGCCCCAGCGCCAGCAGGACATGGGTCGCCGCTCGAGCCGGCGGCGGTCCTTCGGACCGACTGTCCTGTGCTTGAAGGCTTCGAGTTCGCTCGGCTGAGCGCGCCAAATTAACCTTGCGTTTTGCTTGCCTTGCGTTATGCTTGCCAAGGAGGACATCGAGGAGGACGTGAAGGAGGGCCGGCGATTGACCTCACGGCTACTTACTCTCAAGAAGCCTGACGCAGCGGCCGATGAGCTGGAGAGGCACTTCCCGGCCGAAATCCGGTGGCTCGAGGAGACCGTCCGGCGGGCATCGACGGGAGACTGGCCTGCGGCACGCGAGTACGTGATGCACTGGCGGCGGCTCGCCGACGGGCTCCTGGTCCTGCTCCACCGACAGCGGCCGGACCTTGTCCTTGAGGGACCTGACGGGCAACTCCTGATCGTCGACGTGAAGGGCGATCCCGTCGAGACGACGCGGGACCGACTCCTCGCCATCGCGGCGGTCGCTCCGTGCTCGGGATGGGTGGCCGGGGCGGGCCTGGGCCGCGGGATCGCCCTGAGACTTCTTGAGGAAATCAGGGAAGAGGTGCCAGGGGCAATCCCACTTGTCCCGAAGGCAGGGCTCTGTATCCACTGGGCGCCCGGGGATGCGGTGAGGACCGCGATGCGTCTCATCGGACGCGCCTCGGCGCAGCAGTCGGAGGACGACGAGAGACCAGCAGGCAGCGCGACGCTCCTCAAGCGGGCGATGGAGCTGTTCGAGCTCGACAGAACGGAGCTCGCGACACTCTTCGGCGTCCGTCGGCAAGCTGTCGAACAGTGGGAGCGCCGCGGCGTTCCCGCCGAACGACGGGCAAAGTTGGCGACGATGGTAGCCGTCGGGGAGTTGCTGGCGCGAAGGCTTCGGCCCGGGCTGCTTCCGGGCGTCGCACGACGAGCAGCGACCGCGTATCAGGGGCGCACGATGCTGCAGATGATGCAGCGCGACCGACACGACGAGCTGCTCGAGGATGTCAGGAAGTCCTTCGACTGGGCGACGACTGCATAGATGCGGCGGGTCCTGCGGGGCCGTGCCTATTTCCGCATCGCGGATCCCGCGTGGGCGGACCCGCTCGATGCGACGTACTCGGTGGCACGTGGAGGTCGATGGAACCCGCCCGCAAGCTTCCCCGTCCTCTACTTGAACCGGGACCTGCATAGCTCTCGGGCGAACCTCGCGCGGAAGTTCGCGGGGCGTCCTTACGGACCCGAGATGCTACATCCGGCCCACGCACCTGTACTCATCCAGGCTACCGTCGACGATGCAGCGTTCGTCGATGCGGTGACTGACGAAGGATGCATCGAGCTTGGGTTGCCCGTGACCTATCCGGTCGACGAGAAGGGCGCCGAAGTCGGCTGGGGTAGGTGCCAACCCATCGGGAGCAAAGCTTGGGAGGCGGGTGAAGCCGGCGTCGCGTGTCGTAGCGCAGCCATACCCGATCGCACCGGGGAAGAGCTTGCCCTGTTCCGCCGTACCGAAGATCCGGTGCTCCGGGTTGAGCGAAGATTGGCGTTCGACGAGTGGTTTCGATAACCCCGGCTGCTTTTGGACGCGATTCATAAGGAGCCGTAGGCACAGCGGCCCAAGAACGTCCCCATTGGGACCAGTGAATCAGTTCCGTTTGGTTCGATTCATAATCCCCATTGCTCCATATATTTTAGATCACCTTCGTTGGCCCGAACGCTAGTTCCAAGAACATAGTCAGCCAGAGGGAACACAACATTGAAGTTCCTGTCCAGATGTCTGTGATGCAGGCAGTGATATCGTGCCAGAAACTTATAGACCGGCCAGGTGCTGAAGAGCCTCTGCTCCGGCTTGTGCATCTCCAGGTGAATTTTGTTCCACGCCCAATGATGAAAAATCATAACGGCCACGAAGACAGCTGCCCCCTGCCAAGATACTAATGCAATAAGCGCAGCAATTGGAATAGCCTTGATCGGCGCCTTGCGCACAGTCAGCCGTATCTCCTTGTCTTCACCACGAGCGACAGGTTCATCGCTGAATATCTCCGCGTAATGCTTGTGATGCACCAGAGCGTGAGCCTCAAATACGCGCTTGAAGGACGCAGTATGCGCACTGAGGAAGTTCTTTCTGTGCATCAGCTTCCTGTGTATCTGGTGCTCGATAAAGGACATCAGAATGCAGGAGAAAATGAACCAGCCACCAATCCGCAAAACAAACATCAGCGCTCCTTAGATTCTCCGGTACTCAATGTAATCATCCAAGCCGTCTAAAAGCGGTCATCATCAAAAGCACGCTTGAACCACTCCGCCATCCACCCGGAGGGCGGCACCGTTGGTCGCGGCGGACAGCGGGCTGCACACGTAAGTCACCAGATCGGCCACCTCTTCGCTCATCGCGAACCGCTTCAAGGGTGAAGACGGACGGAAGGTCTTGAAAAACTCCCTTTCAAATTCTGCAAAAGGTTTGCCGCCGCTAAGCTGTCCCGCAAATTCCTCCACACCGGCGGAACGCGTTGGACCGGGCAACACCGCATTCACCGTGACTGCTGTGCCGGCACACGATTCGGCAAGGCCGCGCGAAACGACAAGCTGCGCGGTCTTCGTCATGCCGTAACGTCCCGACACGTCAACGACAGTCATTCTGTCGACCTCTGAGCTGTGTGCGCCCCGGCGTGCCCGTGGTTGGTCACTCCGAGCGTCGCCTCCAGGGACACCCCTGCCCAAGTGCCACTCCCTCTTCATCGCTCTTCACTCCGTGGAGCCGGTGATCACGTTTGGTGCCACGCGAGCCGCTCGATCCGCCGTATGATCTGCGCAAACAAGCGCTGAGTCAACTGGCTTTCGGCCAGCTGAAGAATGAAGTATCGAGCATGCCGAATGAGGCGCCCCCCGGTCTTGAATAGCCGCTGCTGTAGGCTCGTCAGGGACCAACGCTGGATGGCGACGGGCAGGACCAGCCGGCGTAGCAGGTTGCCGCGGTTGTAGGCGATGACCCCGAGCAGCAGGCGGACCTCGTTAGCCCGAAACCGATGACAGGAGAGGCGCGTCCAATGGGTCGCGGCTTTACCTTCCTTGATCCACTGCTCCGCCGTCCCACGCTGGTTGTAGACTAGTGTCCTGTCCCAGAGATCCGTTGACTCGCGGCGCCGGGCGGGGCGGAGGGGACCGTGGCTTCTGCGCGTGGCCGGAGGCGAAAGCCTGAGTCTCGTGGCTCCTTACGAGTGCCCGGCGCGGGTTGCGACTCAGCGTGTTCCGCGGAGGGGCCCCCCGCCCCGCCCGGCGCTTTGTCCACAAGCTTCCGGGACAGGACACTAGGACGGCGGCTTCCTCCCCGCGTACTCGCTGAGCATCCCACCGAACGCTCGGTGCTCGACCTCCACGAAGCCGCTCCGCCGCAGGACCTCCAGGATCGTCTCGGGGGGGGCACACTCCGCGATCGTGTCCCAGTAGTACTTGGTCAGCAGCTCGGCATACACGCTTCCCGTGCGGATCCGGCTGATCGCGGGCAAGACCTTCTGGAAGTACACTCGGATGGCCCACAGGCCCACCGGGGAACGAGGCCGCGAGATCTCCAGGATCAGGAAGCGCCCGCCCGGCCTCAAGACCCGAAGGCATTCCCGGAACGCCGTCCCGAGGTCGGCCATATGGCGGAGAGCGTAGCCCATGCTCGCCACATCGAAGAAGTCGCTGCGGAATGGCAGGTCCTCCGCCCATCCCTGCACGAGCGGAACGGGGAGGGCTCTCACGGCTTGCTGCAGCATGCCGCGGCTGGCGTCGAGCCCGATCACGGCGCCTGGTTCCCCGAGAATGTGCACGGCCGGCCGGGCCACGAGGCCCGTGCCGGTCGCAATGTCGAGGAGCCTCATCCCGCGCCCGAGACCGATCCGCAGGAGCGCTTGCCGGCGATAGAACTGACCCGAACCCAGCGCCATTACGCGGCAGACCCAGTCGTAATGCTCGGCGGCGCCGTCGAACAGGGCGCTGACGAAGGACTGCCGATCGCCATCGCGGTCATAGTACCTCTCGAGGATCGGGTGCAGCGCCGTGGATCCAGGCGTCGGCGTGCTCACCTCGTGTCCCCCGGCGCTGTCAGCGTCGGACCGGTCTGGAGCCTGGGCTGGCCGCGCACAATGATGTGGATGTGGATGAGCGGATTGAGGGTCGGAGGCTCAGGCGCGCCCGAAGACGCCGAGGGTCGGGAGCCTCTCGCGGTAGATTCGCTTGACCTCGAGCCACGCCCGGCCCAGGCCCAGCAGCAGGAACATCAGCAGCAGGTTGGCCAGGCCGTAGCGCCACCAGGTGTTGAACACCAGATGCAGGTGCTGGTTCACCAGGGTCAGGACGATCAGGTGGTGGATGAAGTAGAGGAACAGGGCGGTCTGGCCCAGCGTGACCAGCCACGTCATCCGGAGCCGCCGCACCTCGGCCAGGTAGTAGAAGAGCGCCATCAGGCAGAAGGTCAACCCGATCACCCAGATCGCCGTCGCCCCGCGCGGTGTCCAGTGGTTGTTGAGGATGAAGTCGCGCTTGAACATCCAGCGGTTCGGGGTCTGCGCCCACCAGTCGTAGGCGAAGAGCCAGGCGATGCAGAGGACGCCCGCCGCCGCCATGGCGAGCATGTAGCGGGAACGGCCACGCGGGTCGGACCGCTCCACGAACAGCTCCCCCGGCACCAGACCGAAGAGCACCAAGGCGACCCAGGGCCAGGGGGGGAACTCGAGAAACAGGACCCGCGAGCTCGCGGGATGCGCGCGCACCCATTCGTCCAGGGGACCGTATGACCAGCCGAAGGACAGATACAGCAGCACCGACACCGCCACGAGCAGGTACCGCGCCGCCGCGGAGCGCAGGAAAAGGCCGGCCGGCGCCGCCACGATGATGCCGAAGCCGATCGTCTGCAGGACGCCGTTGCTCCAGAACGGGTCTTCGGGGAAGACCAGCACGTTCAGGAGTAGACCGGCCAGGATGAGCCGCCCGCCGCGCTTGGCGTACTTCCACAAGGTAGGCAGCAGCAGGGGTAGGCCGCCCGCCCCGCGCCTGCGGGAGAGCGAGAGAGGCAGACAGAAGCCCACCAGGAAAAGAAAGGTCGGCGCGGCCACGGCCATGGTCAGGTAGATGAAGTAGTAGCGGGACCAGCGCATCGAGGCGTCCTGCCACCACCGCCCCGTGTGGTTGAGGACCATCAAGATCAGCGCGAAGCCGCGCAGCGCGTCCAGAAAGACCAGCCGCTCGGAGGCCGGGCGCGGAGTCGGGGCCGGGGCGGGCGCCGCCGGCTCCACCAGAACGCGTCCATTGCCCGTTGACCTCAAAGGATCACCTCGTCGCGAGCGGAAGTGACGACCGGGCCGGACCCTCCTCGCGCCTCACGGGCGGCGATGAACCTGCCCATGCGGAGGCCCGGCGGTTCCAAGCATACTACGCGCTGGCGCTGTTTCGGGACTTGGGGAGCGAGCGGCAGAACCTCACGATGAGGGTGGCCTGCCGCCGGTTCACCCGCCTAGCCAATGCCCTCAACAAGAAGTTGGAGAACCTGAAGGCGGGCGCTTGCCCTCCATTTCTGCTGGTACAACTTCGTGGGGATTGATAGTAGCCTGCGAGTGGCCCCGGCCATGGCGGCGGGGGTTGCGTACCGGGTGTGGGAACTTCCTGGACTCATCATAGAGGGAGCCGAGTGATGACCGAGGCCAGTGTTCTGCTGACCGAGGCGCGTCGGGAGCTGGCGCATTTTCCTGCCCTCCTCGACCTGCTGGTGGCTGAACTGGACGAGGCCACCTGGCGGGCGCGGCCCGCTCCTGACGATTGGGCGCCGGTAGAGATCATCTGTCATCTGCGCGACGAGGAGACCGAGGACTTCGGCGCCCGAGTGCGTGTCATCCTGGAGGGCGGTACTCGGTTCGCGCCCAACGACCCCGAGCGCTTGGCCGTGGACCGCCGGTATCGGGAGGCGAATCCGCAGGAGGCACTGGCAGCCTTCCGCGCCCGGCGCAAGGGAAGCGTCGAATTCCTCGCGACGGTCATGCCCGACCGCCTGCTCGGTGCAGCCGACAGACCCAGTGCTGGCCGCCTGTCTGGCCTCGACCTCCTGGCCGCCTGGGTCACCCACGACCGCCTCCACCTCCACCAGCTGGTCGGGACTCTGGCGCGTGCATGGGCCAACCGATGGGTACCGCTCCAGACCGACTACGCTGGGCCTATTCCCCATGCTGAGTCCTGAGCCTGCGCAAGGCGCGGACCCCTGGACTCTGTCCGCGTCAAGCCTAGGCGTACCCACCGCACGGCCAAGCTCTCCAGCCGCTCGCCTACGCGCCAACGAGCATTCGGATCGCTGCTCAATATCGCTCCCGTCCGTCCTACTGCCTGCGAGGCGGGCGACGACTGGGACGGACGCGTCCAGATAGGGCTCGTGGATGGTGGGTTAGGAGATGCTCCAACATTCGCGGCGCGCCTGGAGATCATCTTCGACTAGGACAGTACCGGGCCGTGGAGGCGCTTGCACCACACGCGGATTGGGAGACAATGCCGTGATGGCTGCACGGGGCCAGAGCCACGAGAAGGCCGCCGGCGGCCACCGGGATCGGCGTGAGACGAACGAGACCAGGATGAGGACGAAAGAGGGCAAGGGGACGACGCCCCAGCGCCGAGGCCGAGCCACCGCCCCCGCGTAGGATCAGGCTATGCCGCCGCCTTCAACGTGCCCTGGAAGCGGAAACTGAGGCCCCGGAGGACGATGTTACCGCCGGGCGTGCGGGGGAGGGGCCCCCCGCCCCGCCCGACGCTTTGTCCACAAGCTTCTGGGACAAGCTAGCGTAGCGGTCCGGGGAGAAGAGCGACGGAGGGGGGTGGCGCGTGGCCGTGGTGGACCCGGCGGAGGTGCGCTCCTTGCGCGTCCGGCTGCTCCTGCCGCTCGCGCTGGTGGGCGGCGTGGTGGCCGTCGGCACGCTCGGCTACTACTGGCTCTGGCGCGCGCAGGGAGGGACGTGGATGGACGCCCTCTTCATGACCGTCACCACCATCACCACCATCGGCTATGGCGAGGTCAAGCCACTCGACACCTGGGGGCGGCTCTTCACCATGGTCCTCGCGATCACCGGGGTCGGCAGCCTCTTCTACACGCTCGGTGTCGTCATGGAGTACGTGGTCGTCCAGAGGCTGGCCGATCCCGGCGGGAGGCGGAGGATGGAGCGTCGCATCGAGGAGCTTCGTGGCCATGTGATCGTGGCCGGCCTGGGCCGGGTCGGGCGGCAGGCCGCCCAGGAGCTCCGCCATGCCCGCACGCAGTTCCTCGTCGTGGACCCGGGGCCGGCCGCCGCGCGCCATGCCGAGGAGCACGGCTATCTCTGGCTCCCGGGCGACGCCACCGACGATGCCGTCCTCGAGCGGGCGGGGGTGCGCCGCGCCAGTGGGCTCATCGTGACGACGGGCAACGACGCCACCAACATGTACATCATCCTGTCCGCGCGGGTGCTGAACCCCGATCTCTACATCGTCTCGCGCGCCGTGGACGATACGAGCGTGACCAAGCTCACCCGGGCCGGCGCCAACCGCGCCATCAGCCCGTACGCCATCGGCGGCCACCGGCTGGCCCATCTGATCCTCAAGCCCGCGGTGGTCGAGTTCTTCGAGACCGCGCTCCGCGCCGGGAGCGATGCGCTCGCCATCGAGGATCTCGCCGTCCCCCCGGACAGTCCGGCCACGGGCCAGACGCTCGACACGCTCAACATCCGCCGGGTCACGGGCGCCACCGTCCTCGCCATCCTGCGCGAGGGCAATCCACTGGCGAACCCTCCCGGAGACCTCGTGCTCTCCAAGGGCGACCAGCTCCTGGCCCTGGGCACGGGCGAGCAGCTTGCGAGGCTCGAGCGGCTGATCGCGACCGGCCGGGCGAACTGACTGGGCCCCTCAGGCCCCTTGTCTTGCCGGAACGAGCGTGCTTGACTGAGGGCGCTCGAGACCGGGCGGGGCGAATGCCAGAGGCGAATGGCGGAAAGGAGACCCAATGCACGATCTCGGTAGACGACGGTTCCTGGCGGGAGGCGTGAGCGTCGGAGCGGCGCTCCTGGCGGGCCCGAGGCGGCTCGCCGCGCAGACGGCCCCCGCCTCGGCGGGCCCCGCCGATGCCAAGCTGATCGAAGACCTCGTCGCGGCCAACCACATCCTGGTCGACCAGGGGGTCCTCGACGGGTACGGTCATGTCAGCGTGCGGCACGATCGTGACCCGAACCGGTACCTGATGTCGCGCTCGATCGCGCCGGAGCTCGTCACCGCCGCCGACGTCATGGAGTACGACCTCGACAGCAGCGCCGTGGACGCGCGCGGCCGCGGGAGCTACCTCGAGCGCTTCATCCACGGCGAGATCTACAAGGCGCGGCCCGACATCAAGGCCGTGGCGCACAGCCACTCGCCCTCGGTCATCCCCTTCGGTACCACCGGGGTCGCGCTGCGGCCGCTCTATCACATGAGCGCGTTCCTCTGGGCGGGCGTGCCCGTCTTCGACATCCGCGCCGCCAGCGGCGAGATGACCGACATGCTCGTGCGCAACGCGACGCTCGGGCGCGCGCTGGCGCAGGCGCTGGGCACCCGGGCGGTGGCGCTCATGCGCGGCCACGGCAACGTCGTGGTGGGCGTCTCCTTGCCGCAGGCGGTGTTCCGGAGCGTCTACACGGAGGTCAACGCCAGGCTCCAGGCCCAGGCCCTGGCGCTCTCCAACAACGTCACCTACCTCGATCCGGAGGAGGCGAAGAAGGCCGAGGTGTCCCTCGCGGGGACGCTCGACCGCCCGTGGGCGCTGTGGAAGCGGAAGGCGCTGGCGAAGTAGCGACGGCGCGCCCCTGGCGGAACTCATCAGGGCCTTCGAGGAGCGCCGCGGGCGCGAAGAGGCCGAACCGGCCGGCCGGCGCGCCCCACATTCTGGTGTGGTGTCCCGGAATTCGTCGACTCGCGGCGCCGGGCGGGGCGGGGGGCCCCTCCGCGGAACCGTGGCTTCTGCGCGTTGCCGGAGGCGAACACCTCGCTCTCGTGGTTCCTTGCGAGTGCCCGAAGCGGGTCGCGACTCAGCGTGTTCCGCGGAGGGGCCCCCCGCCCCGCCCGGCGATTTGTCCACAACTTTCCGGGAGAGGACACTGGCGAGGTGAGCCGATGGATCGAGGCGGCATCGAGCTGAACGGCGTGAGGTACCGCTGGCCGCCGCGCCCGGTCGTCGTGGTCTGCATCGACGGCGGCGACCCGGCCTACTTCGACCAGGGCGTGCGCGACGGGATCGTCCCGAACGTGGCGCGGTTCATCAAGACCGGCTTCGGCGCCGTCGCCGACGGCGATGTGCCGAGCTTCACGTGCCCGAACAACATGTCGATCACCACCGGCAGTCCCCAGTCGGTCCACGGCATCTCCGGCAACTTCTACCTCGACCGGGACAGCGGCGAGGCGGTGGTGATGACCGGCCCCGAGCTGCTCCGCTCCCGCACCATCATGGCGGAGTTCTCGCGCCGCGGCGCCCGGGTGGTGTCGATCACGGCGAAGGACAAGCTCCGCCGGCAGCTCGGCAAGGACATGGATCTGAGCGGGGGCAGCGTCAACTTCTCCGCGGAATGCGCCGACCAGTGCACGCTCCCGGAGACGGGCATCGAGAACGCGCTCGCGCTCACCGGCATGCCGCTGCCCCACATGTACTCGCCCGAGCTGTCGCTGTTCGTGCTCGAGGCCGGCATCAAGCTTCTCGCCGACCGCCGGCCGGACATCCTGTACCTCTCGCTGACGGACTACATCCAGCACAAGTACGCGCCGGGCGAGGACGAGGCGAACCGGTACTACCGGAACCTCGACGAGACGTTCGGCCGGTTCGACACGCTCGGTGCGGTGGTGGCGCTCACCGCCGATCACGGGATGAACGACAAGTCCAACGCGGACGGCTCACCGCGGGTCATCTGGCTCCAGGACGTCCTCGATGCCCGGTTCGGCGAGGGCGCCGGCACGGTGATCTGCCCGATCACCGACCGCTTCGTCGCCCACCACGGCGCGCTCGGGGGCTTCGTCCGTGTGTACTGCCATGGCCGCCTCGATCCCGAGGACGTGATGCGCGTGACGCGGAGCCTGCGCGGGGTCGAGGCCGTGTACGACAAGGTGACGGCCGCCCGGCGCTTCGACCTGCCGCTGGACCGCGAGGGCGACGTGGTGGTGATCAGCCAAGCCGACACCTGCATCGGCGCGTCGGAGGCCGACCACGATCTGTCCGGGCTCGAGGGCCATCGGCTCAGGAGCCATGGCGGCGTCTCCGAGCGCAAGGTGCCCTTCATCCTCAACCGGCCGCTCCGCGCCGAGTACGCCGCCCGGGCCGCGGCAGGCTCCTTGCGGAGCCACCAGATCTTCGACTTCGCGATCAACGGGGTCGACCCGGCCTGATCGCGACGCGCCGCGGACGCGCCGCCATCGACGAGGCGCCTAACCGGCCTGCCCATGCAGCCGCGTGCTGGCCGAATAGGCTCTGAATAGCGCCCGATGATTCGGATTGGTAACGAACGCCGCGGCGGGTGCAATCACTCCAAATCGTGGGGGCTATTTAGGATGCATCACGCGACCTCGCTGCGATGAGGATCGTCATCCATCTCGACATGGACGCCTTCTTCGCCGCGGTGGAGGAACGGCGCGATCCGGAGCTGCGCGGGCGGCCGGTCGTCATCGGCGCCGATCCGAAGGCGGGGCAGGGCCGCGGGGTCGTCGCCACCGCGAGCTACGCGGCCCGGAAGTACGGCATCCGGTCGGCCATGCCGATCTCGCGCGCGTGGCGTTGCGCCGAGGCCGCCCGACGCCGGGGAGAGCCGGCCACCGCGTTCCTCCGCGGCAACCATGCGCTCTACCGGGAGGTGTCGGGCCGGATCATGGCCCTCGTCGCCGAAGGGGCCGATGCGTTCGAAGGGGCCAGCATCGACGAAGCCTACCTCGATATCTCCTCGCTCGGCGACTTCCAGCGCGCCGAAGCGCATGCCCGGACCATGAAGGCCCTGATTCTCGAGCGCGAGGGCCTCACCTGCTCGGCGGGCATCGCGCCGAACAAGCTCGTCGCCAAGATCGCCTCCGACTTCCGGAAGCCCGACGGGCTGACGATCGTCCAGCCGGAGGCGGTCCAGGGGTTCCTCGATCCGCTGCCGATCCGGCGGATTCCTGGGATCGGCCCGAAGAGCGAGGCGTTCCTCCGCGACCGGGGCATCCGGACGATCGCGGAGCTGCGCGCCGTGGAGCTAGGGCGGCTCGCGGAATGGTTCGGCAGATGGGGGGAGGAGATGTACGAGCGGGCGCGTGGCATCTCCGAGAGCCCGGTGTCGAACGAGTGGGAGCGCAAGTCGGTCGGGGAGCAGGAGACCTTCGAGCACGATACGCTGGAGCGGTCCTTCGTCCTCGAGCGGGCCCGGGCGCTCGCCGTCGGCGTCTTCGAGCGGATGCTGGCCGAGGGCTTTCGCGCCTTCCGTACCGTGACCGTCACCGTCCGGTTCGAGAACTTCGTCACCGTGAGCCGCTCGCTGACGGCCGAGGCTCCACTCCTGACGCGGGACGCGTTGGAGGGGACGGCGCATCGGCTGCTCATGCCGTTCTTCGACCAGCGCGAGAATCCCAAGGGCAGGAGGATCCGCCTGATCGGGGTCAGGGTGGAGAAGCTGGCGCGCGAGAGCGGAGCCGAGGCAAGCCAGGAGCTGATCGTCCCCGACGAGGGCCGCTGACCTCATCGTCGCCCCGGGCGCACCCCGCGCGCCAGGGCGAGGCGCTCAGTGAATCGGTGTTCGCAGCCGGATCGCCGTGAAGCCATCGGTGCCGTGGACGTGGGGCAGGCAGCGGATGAAGCCGCCGGCGTCGGGCGCGACGGGGAAGTCCGCGGGGCTGTCCACTTGCCAGTCGGCGTGCCTCTCGAGGAACGCGCCGACCACGCCCTCGTTCTCCTCGGGCTCGAGGGAACAGGTGGCGTAGACGAGCCGGCCGCCCGGCTTGACCAGCGACGCGGCGGCGGCGAGGATGCCACGCTGTTTTTCCGGCAGCCGCGCGAGGTCGTCCTCCGTCCGCCGCCACTTCACGTCGGGGTTCCGCCTGAGGACGCCGAGGTTGGAGCAGGGCGCGTCCACGAGCACGCGGTCGCAGCGCACCTTCCAGCGCGGGGCGAGGCTCGCCACCGGGCCGGCGTGCGCCTCGATGATGGTGGTGCCGAGTCGGCCGGCGGCCTTGGCGAGGAGCTTGAGCCGGCCCGCGTGCGGGTCCATCGCCACGATCTTGCCGCGGTTTCCCATCAGCTCGGCCAGATGGGTGGCCTTGGTCCCGGGCGCGGCGCAGGCGTCCGCCACCAGCTCGTCCGGCTGCGGATCGAGAAGGCGGGCGATCAGCATCGACGCTTCGTCCTGGATCGCGCACCAGCCTTGGCTGAAGGCCGGCCATTGAGCGACGCTGCCGCGGAGGACGACGAGGCCTTCGGGAGCGAGCGCGGTCGGCCGCGTCTCCGCCAGTTCCTCGTCCCGGAGCCGCCGGGCCAGCGCCTCGCGCGGGGCGCGCAGCGCGTTGGCGCGGATGATCACGGGCGGGCGCTCGTTCATGGCCGCCATCAGCGCTTCCGCCTCGGCGCCTCCGTAGCGGGCGAACCAGCGCGAGGCGATCCAGTCGGGGAAGGAGAGGCGTGTCGCCAGGGCCTCGACGGGCAGCGCGGGGAGAGGAGGCGGCTGACCGGGGCGCGTGAGCGCGCGTAGCACCGCGTTGACGAACTCGGCTGGGCCCGGATTCCGCGCCTTGAGCCGTGCCAGGCTCACCGCCTCGTCCACCGCGGCCCAGCGCGGGACGCGGTCGAGGAAGAAGATCTGATACGCCGTGAGCCTCAGCAGCGTGCGCACCCAGGGGTCGAGCTTGGCGATCGGGCGCTTCAAGTGAGGGCCGAGCCGCCAGTCGAGGGTGCGCCGCCACCGGAGCGTGCCGTAGACGATCTCGGTGCAGAGGCCCGCATCGCGCGGGTCGAGCTTTGCCTCCTCGAGGGCGTGCTCGAGCGCGATGTCGGCGAAGGCCCGGTCCTGCTCGACGCGGACCAGGATGCGGAGCGCCTCGTAGCGCGCTTGCGACACCGGGCCGGCCCTGAGGACGGGGCTCATGCTCCGAGATCGGTGAAGCGCGCGCCGGGACCGAGGCGCGCGCCGCGGAGGAAGTCCGCCCAGTTCATCGCCTTGCGGCTCTCCGGCTGCACGAGGCGGGGCAAGAGGAGGCCCTGGCCGGTGGCGATGGCCGTGGTGTCGGGCCCGCTCGCGACCAGCGTGCCGGGCGGCGCGCTGGCGGAATGCGGCACCTCCGTCGCGCGCCAGAGCAGGAGGCGCCCGGCCGGCGTCATCAGCGCCGCGCCCGGCCACGGATTGCATCCGCGCACGCGGTTGGCGAGCGCGCGCGCGGGCTCCGCCAGCCGGAGCCAGCCGTCCTCCTTCGTGAGCCGCGGCGCCAGCGTCGCCGCCTCGTGATCCTGGGGCATGGGGGTCAGCGTGTCGAGCCGATCGAGGGTCCGGAGCAACACGCCCGCGCCGATCTCGGCCAGCCGGGCGCCGAGCTCTCCCGCGGTCTCCTCGGGACCGATGCGGGTCACCTCCTGGAGGAGGATGTCGCCCGTGTCCATGCCCGGATCCATCTTGAAGGTCGTGATCCCGGTCTCCGTCTCGCCGCGGATGATGGCCCAGGCGATGGGCGCGGCTCCGCGGTAGCGCGGCAGGAGCGAAGCGTGGACATTGATCGAGCCGCGGGCGGGGACGTCGAGCACGGCCTTGGGGAGGATCTGGCCGAACGCGACCACCACGGCCACCTCGGCACTGAACCCGGCCAGGCGCGCCGGCCACTCGGGGTCGCGCAGTCTCGCGGGCTGGAGGACGGGGATACCGGCGGCTTCGGCGCGCCGCTTCACGGGGGGAGTCATGAGCCGCTGCCCGCGACCCGAGGGCTTGTCGGGCCGTGTGATCACGGCCACGACGTGATGACCTGCCAGCAGCGCGTCGAGCGCGGGAAGGGCGAACGCCGGCGTGCCATAGAAGAGGACGCGCACGGGAACTAAGTTCGGAGGGGGGCTTCGGAAGGCGGGCGAAGCCTCGCTCCATGAGAGCAGCCCAAAGCTTGCGCGGGTAAAGCCGGCGCTCGAACGTCGATCATGTCGCGTGGGCTTTCGTGTGATGCGTTCCTGTCCCGGGGGAGGTCTCGGAGGGGCCGTCGGGGCGCCCTCCGATTCTTCAAAGCGCGAAGGCGTGGGGACGCGAGTCTTTCGCCAGCCCTTCCTTGCGGATGCGGTTCTTGATCCGATCGCGGGTCACGGGCGGCAGCAGGTCGATGAAGAGCACGCCGTCCAGGTGGTCGATCTCGTGCTGGATCACCTTGGCCTGGACCCCCTGCGCCTCGAAGGAGATCGGGAGACCCTCGCCGTCGAGCGCCGAGACGCGGATCCACTTGCTGCGCTCCACTTCCGCGAAGATGCCAGGGAGCGAGAGGCAGCCCTCCTCTTCCCGGATGCTGCCCCCGCGGTCCGCGATGACGGGGTTGATGAGGGCGCGCGCCCCGCCCTTGCCGTCATCCATCACCAGGATGCGGAGCGAGATGCCGACCTGGGGGGCGGCGAGCCCAATGCCCGCCTGGTGCCACATGCTGTCCACCATGTCCTCGATGATCTTCTTGATCTCGGGCGTCACGGCGGCCACCGGCTCCGCTACCTTCCGGAGTACCGGATCGCCGTAAAGTCTCACGCTCAGCACCGCCATGATCGGCGCTTCTCCTTCGGATTAGCCGTCGGGGCGCCTTCGCGCCCGACGGTCGGGGAGGTCACCCGCCGTGGGGACTGTCCCTTCGCTGTCGGGGCGCCTCCGCGCCCGACGGTCGGGGAGGTCACCCGCCGTGGGGACTGTCCCTTCGCCGTCGGGGCGCCTTCGCGCCCGACGGTCGGGGAGGGCAGCCCCCGTGCGGACGTCATAGTCACGACACCGGATCCATCTCTACTTCTACCACAGCGCCGCCCCTCCGTCTCTGCGTGACGAATGCCCCGAGCGCGGGACCGATCAGCCGCGGCAGCTCGCCCGGTCCCTTGATGACGAATTGCCAGCGGGCGCTCCTGGCCCCGGAGGCGCCGAGTGGCGCCGGGGGATAGACCGTGAGGCCGCCGACGCCGCGCAGCGCCTGAGCGCAGTCACCGATGCGGGCGCGCGCCTCGCTGTCGCTCCGGCCGCGGACGGAGACCACGCAGAGCCGGCGGAAGGGCGGGTAACCCAGCTCGGCGCGGAGGTCGAGCTCGTGCTTGTAGAAGCTCTGCGGGTCCTGGTCCTTCGCGGCCTGGACGGCGTAGTGGTCCGGGTGCAGCGTCTGGATGATGAGACGTCCGCTCGGCGCCACGGCCTCGGCCGCGGCCCAGACGAGCTCGAAGGCGCGCTCACCGCCGCGGAAGTCGGGGACGCTCAGGAGGCCGTCCAGCGCCACGATGCCGACGCAGCCGAGCCTCCCGGGGGGAAGTCGTCTGAGCACGGCCGGCGTGCCGACGACGACCTGGGCGCGCGGATCCGCGCGGGAGACCGTGAGCTTGGGGAAGCGTCTCGAGACGGCTGCCTCGACCCGCTCCGGATCCCAGCCGAAAGGAGACAGCCGGTGCCCGCCGCAGCCGGGGCAGCGCTCGGGCAAGGGTGCTGTCGTCGCGCAGAGCCGGCAGCTGAGCGCCTTCGCGCCTCGGGAGAACGCGAGCGGCACGCCGCACGCCTGGCAGCGGAGGAACTCGCCGCACTCCGGGCAGACGAGGGCGGCCACTCGCCGCGTGACGATGAGGATCACCCGGCGTCCTCGGCGGGTCGTCTCCTCGATAGCCCGCGTGAGCGGCAGGGTGAGCGGGTGATTTCTCAGGATGCCGCGGGCGTCAGCCGTCACGACCTGGGGCCAGGGCGTCTTCTCCGGCTCCGCGCGGATGGCCTGCTGGCTGTCGGCGAGCCACCAGCTCTCCACCGAGGGCGTGGCCGAGAGCAGGATGAGCCGGCTGCCCTCGAGCATCGCTCGCTGCCTCAGCAGATCGCGCGAGTGGATGCGGGGAGGGCCGGGCGGCTTGTGGGCCGCGTCATGCTCGTCGAGCAGGACCAGGGTGGCCGGCGGCGGAAGCGGGGTCAGAAGGGCCGACCGGGTCCCCACCACGAGGCGGGCGCGGCCCCGGCAGGCCGCGAACCATGCGGCGCGTCTGACGGCGTCGGGCGCGCCGCTGTCGAGCCTAGCGGCGTCGAGCCGGGCCGCCCAGTGGGCGGCACCCTCACGGTCCGGCGTGATGACGAGGGCCGAGCCCGCTCCATCCCTCAGTTGCTCGACCAGCCGCGCTTCACGCGAGGCGCCGACCCAGAGCTCGGGGGGCGGGGCATGACCGGGGCGTGGCTCCGGCGGCGGCGCGACCACGTCGGCGCGCCGGCCGGCAAGCGGTGGGAGGAGGGCGAGCAGGGTGGATCCCCAGGAGGACAGGCTCTCCTCGGCGGCCCAGCGTCCCAGCTCGAGCGCCGCCGTCGAGAGAATGGGCACGCTCTCAACCGGACGCTCGATCGCTTTCAACCCCGCCGCGTCTCCGTAGCGCAGCTGGACCACCACGCCGATCCGCGACCGGCCGTGGAGCGGCGCGCTCACGCGCTGGCCGCGCTGAAGCGCCATGCCGGCGGGGACTGCATAAGAGAAGGGCTGCTGCCGCGGCAGATCGAAGACGACGTCGCAGATCATTCAAGCTCTCTTGATCCCGCTCACCCTACCCTCTCCCCTGCGGGGCGAGGGTTTCCTGGCGCGACTCCCTCTCTCCTCAAGGGAGAGGGTCGGGGGGAGGGGCGGCGCCCGCCAGCCGGTCCAGCTCGCGCCGGGCCAGCTTCAGGTCATCCCAGGCCATGCGCTTGAATTCCTGGCCGGGGTTGCGAAGCAGAAAGGCCGGATGGAAGGTGGGTACGAGGGTGCTCGACCGGTACTCGTAGGTCTTGCCGCGCAGCTTGGAAATCCCTTCTTTGGTGTTCAGCAGGGTCTGCGCCGCGAAGTTGCCGAGGGCCAGGATCACCATCGGCTGGATGATGTCGATCTGCGCCATCAAGAACGGGTTGCAGGCCGCGACCTCGTCCGGCTCCGGGTTCCGGTTCCGCTCGGGCCGGCACTTGACCACGTTGGCGATGTAGCAGTCGCGCTCGCGCTCGAAGCCCACCGACGCGAGCATCCGCGTGAGGAGCTGCCCCGCGCGGCCCACGAAAGGCTTGCCCTGCTTGTCTTCCTCCTCGCCGGGGCCCTCACCGACCACCAGCAGCCGCGCGCGCGCGCTTCCGGAGCCGAACACGATGGTGGAGCGGCTCTTGGAGAGCTTGCAGCGCGTGCACCCCTGAAGCGCCCGCTCCTGCTCGCGGAGCGCGTCGCCCGGATCGGGGAAGGGATTGCGCGACAGCGTGATCTCCCGGAGCCCGAGGTCGCGGTGGTGCCGCAGCGTCTCGGCGAGCCCTCGCAGGCAATCGGCGAGGGTCTCTCGCGGATTGTCCATCGCCCTCAGCGGGACGCGCGGTCGCCCGCGGAGGCCGCGCCGGCCGCGGCGGCGCGCAGCGCCAGCGCCCGGTCCAGGATGGTCTCAGCCACCTGGAGCTTGGTCATCCTGGGCAGCTCCACGGCGCCGCCCCAGCGATCGAGCAGGACGACCTGGTTGTCGTCGGCTTCGAAGCCGATGCCGTTCTCGCTCACGTCGTTGACCACGAGGAGGTCCACGCCCTTGGCGCGGAGCTTGGCTGTGGCGTGAGCGCGGACATCGTCGGTCTCCGCCGCGAACCCCACGATGAAGCGCGACTCCTTGCGGTCAGCAATCTCCTTGAGGATGTCGGGATTGGGGACGAGGTCGAGCATGAGCGCCTCGTCCTTCTTCGACTTGATCTTGGTCGCGCTCGGGCGCCTCACGCGGTAGTCGGCCACCGCGGCCGCCTTGATCACGATGGTGGCGCCGGAGAGGTGCTGCAGCGCGGCCTCGCGCATCTCCTCGGCGGTCTGCACGGGCACGTACACGGCGCCCGGCGGTGGGGAGAGCAGCGTGGGGCCCGCGATCAGGGTCACCTGGGCGCCCCGCCGGAGCGCGGCCGTCGCGACGGCGTGGCCCATCTTGCCCGATGAGCGGTTGGAAAGGTAGCGCACGGGATCGATGGGCTCGCGGGTCGGGCCCGAGGTCACCAGGAGGTGCTCGCCGGCGAGATCCCGCCGCGGCGCCAGGAGCCGCAGGAGCGTCTCGATGATCGCGTCCACCTCGGGGAGCCGGCCCTTTCCCGCGAGGCCCGACGCCAGCGCTCCGGCATCGGGCTCGAGGACGCAAACGCCGCGCCCACGCAGCGCGCGCACATTCGCGACCACCGCCGGATGCTCCCACATGCCGTCGTCCATCGCCGGCGCCATGAGCACGGGGCAACGCGCTGCCAGCAGCAGGGTGGTGAGGAAGTCGTCGGCCAGGCCGTGCGCCGCCTTGGCGAGGATGTTCGCCGTCGCGGGGGCGACGAGCATGGCCTGGGCGCGCCCGGCGAGCGCGACATGCTCGACGGCGTCCGGCGTCCGGGGATCGAAGAGGTCCTCGAGCACAGGCCGGCCGGAGAGCGTCCTCCACGTGAGGGGGGCGATGAACTCGCGCGCGTGCGCCGTCGTCACCACCGTGACGCCGGCGCCGAGGCGCGTCAGCTCTCGGAGCAGGTAGACGGCCTTGTACGCGGCGATGCTGCCGGTGACGCCGAGGATCAGTTCCGTGCCGGCCAGACTCATGAGCCTTTCAGCATCCTGTCAGCCGTCGCGACGTTCTCTCAGCTCTTGGGCGTGTCCTCGTCCTTCACCCGGTAGCCCACCTTGCCCTGGGCGATCTCCTCCAGCGACACGCTCGTGGGCTTGGTGTGCTGGCGCGCCTCGACCTGGTTCTGCGCGCCGCGGTTGAGCTGGCGCGCGCGCTTGGCCGCCAGTACGACCAGCAGATAGCGGTTGGACACTTTCTCCAGCGACTTTTCCAGGGACGGAAACGACATCACTTGGGCGCCTCCATGTCCGGGAACTCGAGTGTGAGGCGGCTCGTGCGCCAGCGCTCGGCCTGGATGATGGTCGCGAGCTGGTCCGCGGCCTCCTTCACGTCCCGGTTGATAATAAGGTAATCGTACTGCCGCCAGGCCGCGATCTCCTCGCGCGCCCGGGAGAGCCGGCGCTGGATCTCTCCCGGCGCGTCGCTCTTCCGCTCTCGGAGCCGGGCCTCCAGCTCCGCCATGGACGGGGCCATGATGAACACCGAAACCGCCTCCGGGTAACGCTGCCGCAGCTGTCGAGCTCCGTGAGTGTCGATGTCGAGCAGGACGTCGAGCCCGCGCCCGAGCGCTCCTTCGAGAGCCCGCGCCGGCGTCCCGTAGAGGTGCCCGTGGACCGCGGCCCACTCGGCGAACCCGCCCCGATCCCGCATGGCGATGAACTCGGCCTCGGTGACGAAGTGAAAGTCCGTGCCGTTGACCTCGCCCGGCCGCGGCGCCCGCGTGGTGTAGGACACGGAGTAGTAGAGGTCCGGAACCACTGAGCGCACCTCGTTGCAGAGCGTACTCTTGCCCGCCCCGGATGGAGCCGACACCACCACCAGGGCGCCCCGCCTCCTGATCAGCTCCACGACCCGCCCCGCTCCCTCACGCCACACATCACGCGTGCCGATCCCCCGGTCGATCTTCCAAGTGCGGGGACGCCGGAATGGCTCCCGCACTCCCCCCACCCGCATCTTGGCTGCGCCTCGCCCTTCATTCGATGTTCTGCGCCTGCTCGCGCAGCTTTTCGAGCGTGCCCTTGGCGGCGATCACGATCTGCGAGATCTCGAGGTCGTCGGCCTTCGAGCCGACTGTGTTCGCCTCCCGGTTCATCTCCTGGACCAGGAAGTCGAGGGTGCGCCCTACCGTGCCCCCAAGGCGAAGGAGACGGGCGAACTCGGCCAGGTGGGCTCGGAGCCGCGCCAGCTCCTCGCCGATATCGGTCTTCTCCGCCCACACGGCCACCTCGGTCACGACCCGCCCCTCGTCCACCGAGGCCTCGCCGAGCAGAGATTGGATGCGGGCCCGCAGCCGCGCGGCCCGCCGTTCGACGGCGGCGGGCGCGAGTGTCGCCATCACCTCGATGTGGGCGCTCAACCCTTCATGGAGGGCCAAAAGCTCCTGGGCGAGCGCCTTCCCTTCCGCCTCACGCCGCGCCCGGAGCTCGCCGAGCGCCCGGCTCAAGGCCTGCTCCAGGAGGGACCAGCTCTCCTCGCTGGAGAGCGTGGGATCGGCCTCGCGCGAGATCACTCCGGGCTGCTCGAGCAGCCAGCCGAGCGTGGGTCCCCCGACCAGGCTCAACTCATCCGCAAGCTGCCGCGCGATCTCGGCGTACTCCCGCGCCTGGCTCAGGTTCACCGACGGCGGGTTCAGAGTACCGCCTCCGATGGGGTTGAGGCTCACGCTCACATCGACGCGACCCCGCGCCACGGCCGACTGGACCAGCCGGCGCGCATCGGCCTCGAGACTGCCGATCGCGCGGGGGAGTTTGAGGGCGATGTCAAGATGCCGATTATTGACCGACTTGCACTCGACCAGCAGGGCTATGCGCACTCCTGCCACCTCGGCCCGCCCGTACCCTGTCATGCTACGAATCATGCAGGCCCTTGAGCCGCCCGGCGCCGGGGAAAGTGCAGCCCTGCCATCAATGGACGATAACGCAAAACTCCTTTGCTGTCAACGTGTTTGGCCCGATCCGCCGTTGACAGGCGGCGCTCCGGTCATGTAGATTATGCATTCTTCATGAACGCGCAGCCGATGGTCGAACGGGTGCCGCGGCGGGCAGCCCTACGAGGCGAGCCGGGGGACCCCACACCGGGCGGGGGTTGCGAGCCTCGTGGGGCTGCCCGCCGCGGCAGGACCCGTTGGGCGCTTGCATAGCCGTTCACGAATAATCCGGGTTTAGAATGATCGCTGGAAAGAAAGAGACCATGGGAGTTCCGGTCGCCAGGCATCGCTTCACCGTGAAGGATTTCTACAGGATGGCCGAGGTGGGCATTCTCTCGCAGCACGACCACGTGGAGCTGCTCGATGGGGAGATCGTCGACATGACGCCGATCGGGAGTCGGCATGCGGCTTGCGTTAACCGGCTGAACTCCTTGCTGGCCGATCTCCTGGGTCAGCGCGCGATCGTCAGCGTGCAGAATCCGATCGACCTCGGTCCTGATTCCGAGCCACAGCCGGACCTGGCCGTGCTCCGGCCGCGCGCCGACTTCTACGGCGAGGCGCATCCCGGCCCGGAGGACATCCTGATGGTCATCGAGGTGGCCGACACCTCGGCCGACTTCGACCGGACCGTGAAGCTGCCGCTGTATGCTCGCGCCGGGATCCGGGAGGCCTGGGTGGTGGATCTCGGCAGCGAGAGCGTCGAGGTCCATCAGGGTCCGGCTGAGCGCGGCTATCAGAGCGTCGAGGTGCTTCGCCGCGGTGAGCGCCTGGTCCCTCAAGCCTTCCCCGATCTCGCGCTGGCCGTCGCCGACGTCCTCGTCTGACTTCAGCCCCGCTCCGCTCGACCCCGGGCACGATGGATCGGGTTCCGCTTCGACGCCGATGAGCCCGGGGCGTTGACAGATGCCGCGACGCGGCCTGGTCGACGAATGCGGCTACTTGAGCCGCGCGATATGGGGCAGGTTGCGGTAACCCTCCTCCCAGTCGAGGCCGTAGCCCACCACGAAGACATCCGGGATCTCGCGGCCCACGTAGTCCGGGCGCATGTCGGCCTCGCGCTCTCGCTGCTTGGCGAGGAAGGCGCAGACCCTGAGCGATGCGGGATTGCGCGTCTTGAAGTTTCGCAGGAGGTAGGACAGGGTCAGCCCGCTGGCGCAGATGCCTTCCACGACGAGCACATCCTTGCCCTCGATGGGCTCGTCGAGGTCCTTGCGGATGCGCACGACGCCCGACGCCGTCACCTGGCCGTAGGGCACGATGGAGATGAAGTCCACGGTGACCGGGATGGTGAGGGCGCGCATCAGGTCGGCCAGGAAGACGGCGGAGCCCGTGAGGACTCCGATCAGATGTAGTCGCTTGTCGGCGTAGTCCGTCGAGATCTCCGCGGCGAGCCTGGCGACATCGGCCTGGATCGTCGCCTGGTCCATCAGTACCTCGCCGAGACCGTCCGTGGAAGGCGGCATCACCCGAACCGTGTGGCCCGGAGGAAGTCACGGGACCGCTGGAGGACCCGAATCGGGGTCGCGTGGCCGGTCACGCGCCGATCTCCGCGAGGATGGCCTGGGCGGCCTTGCCAGGATCGGCGGCGGCCGTGATGGGACGCCCGACCACGAGGTAGTCGGCACCCGCGCGCGCGGCCACGTGGGCGGTCGCGATGCGCGACTGGTCGTTGGCGTCGCTGCCCGCGGCCCGCACGCCCGGTGTCACGATGACCCACCCGGGACCCAGATTGTTCCGGATGGCATGGATCTCGTTGGCCGAGGCGACGCACCCGTCGAGCCCGGCCCGGCAGGCGAGCTGGCAGAGGTGGAGGACATATCCCTCCACCGAGGAGGCCACACCGAGCTCGCGGCCGAGCGCCGGCCGGTCCAGGCTGGTCAGCACCGTGACGGCGGTCACGAGCGGCCGTCGCCCACCGAACTCCTTCGCCGCCGCCGTCGCCGCCTCTGCTGCCGCGCGCATCATGGCCACGCCGCCGGTGGCATGGACGTTGAACATGAACACGCCCATGCGCGCGGCCTCGCGCGCCGCGCCGGCCACGGTGTTGGGGATGTCGTGGTACTTGAGATCGAGGAAGACCAGGCCGCCGCGCTTCTGTACGGCCTCGACGGCGGCCGGCCCCGCGGCCGTGAAGAGCTGCGAGCCGATCTTGAATCGTGGGACGAGCCCGCCGAGACGATCGACCAGATTTTCCGCGGCGGTCAGCGTGTCCACGTCGAGGGCGACGATGAGGCGGTCCCTGGGATCACGTGGCGTCATGGTATTCCTGGAGCGACTGGACGGCGATCTCGCCCTTGAGCAGGGCCTCGATGCCGCCGACCGCCGCCTGGGCGCCGTCCACCGTCGTGTAGTAGGGGATGTTCTGGCTCACGGCGGTGCGGCGAATGATCGAAGAGTCCTTCCGCGCCCGCCCGTCCTCCGGGGTGTTGAAGACGAGCGCGATGTCCCCCCGCTTCATCAGGTCCACGACATTGGGCCGGTAGCTCTCGGCCACCTTGTGGATCACCTCGACCGCCATGCCCTGACGCGCCAGCAACTTGGCCGTGCCCGCCGTTGCGACCAGGCTGAAGCCCATGTCGCCGAGCCGCTTGGCGATCGGGAGCAGGGCGCGCTTGTCCCGGTTCTTGACGGAGAGGAAGACCTTGCCGGAGGTGGGCAGCGGCGAGCCGGCGGAGAGCTGCGACTTGACGTAGGCCTTGCGGAAGTCGCGGTCGATCCCCATGACCTCGCCCGTGGACTTCATCTCCGGCCCGAGCACGGCGTCCACGCCGGGGAACTTGATGAAGGGGAACACCGCCTCCTTGATGGCGATGTGCTTGACCTCGCGCTCCTGCGTGAAGCCCAGGTCGCGGAGCCTCATGCCGAGCATGACCTTGGTGGCGAGCTTGGCCAGCGGCACGCCGATGGCCTTGGAGACGAAGGGGACGGTGCGGGACGCGCGCGGGTTCACCTCGAGGACGAAGACATGCTCGTTCTTGATCGCGAACTGGATGTTGAGGAGCCCGATGACGCCCAGCTCCGTCGCGAGCGCCCGCGTCTGCGCCTGGATCGTCCCGATCTGGTCGTCACCCAGGGAGTAGGGGGGCAGCGCGCAGGCCGAGTCGCCCGAGTGGATGCCGGCCTTCTCCACGTGCTCCATCACTCCGCCGACCACCACGCGTTCGCCGTCGGCGATGGCGTCCACGTCGATCTCGAGGGCGTCCTCGAGGAACTTGTCGACCAGGATCGGGTGCTCGGGGCTCACCCGCACCGCCTCGCTCATGTAGGTCTGGAGATCCTGATCGTCCCAGACGATCTGCATGGCGCGGCCGCCGAGGACGTAGGACGGGCGCACCAGCACGGGATAGCCGATGGCGGCGGCGATGCGGGCCGCCTCGTCGTAGGAGCGGGCCGTGTCGCCGGGCGCCTGCGACAGCTGGAGGCGCGTCAGGAGGTCCGCGAAGCGCCGGCGGTCCTCGGCGCGGTCGATGGCGTCGGGCGAGGTGCCGAGGATGGGCACCCCCGCGCGCTCGAGCGGGACCACGAGCTTGAGCGGGGTCTGGCCGCCGAATTGGACGATGACGCCCCGGGGCCGCTCGCGGTCCACGATGTTCATCACGTCCTCGAAGGTGAGCGGCTCGAAGTAGAGACGGTCGGACGTGTCGTAGTCGGTGGAGACCGTCTCCGGGTTGCAGTTGACCATGATGGCCTCCACCCCGGCCTCGCGGAGCGCGAAGGCGGCGTGGACGCAGGCATAGTCGAACTCGATGCCCTGGCCGATCCGGTTCGGGCCCGAGCCCAGGATGATCACCTTGTCGCGGGCCGTGGGCGGCGCCTCGTCTTCGTCCTCGTACGTGGAGTAGAGGTAGGGCGTGTACGCCGTGAACTCGGCGGCGCAGGTGTCCACCATCTTGAAGGTCGCCCTGATGCCTGCCGCGAGGCGCGCCGCTCTCACCTCCCGCTCCGTCGTCCCCGTGAGCTCCGCGATCCGGCGGTCGGCGAAGCCCATCTGCTTGGCGCGTCTCAGCACGTGCGGGTCGCCGAGGCCGGCCGCTTGGATCGCCGGCTCGAACTCCACGATCTGGCGGATGTTCTCCAGGAACCAGGGATCGATGGCCGACAGCTCCGCGATCTCCGCCGTGGCGAGCCCCCGGCGGTAGCCTTCGGCCACGGCGAAGCAGCGCTCGGCGGTCGGGATGCGGATCTTCTGCCTCAACTCCTCGAGGTTGGCCGCGCCGCGGTCGAGCGTCAGACCGAAGCGGTCCTGCTCGAGCGAGCGGATGGCCTTCTGGAGGGCCTCCTTGAAAGTGCGCCCGATGGCCATGACTTCACCCACCGACTTCATCTGGGTGGTCAGGGTCTGGTCGGCCTCGGGGAACTTCTCGAAGGCCCAGCGCGGGAGCTTGACCACGCAGTAGTCGATGGCCGGCTCGAATGAGGCCGGCGTCTCCCGCGTGATATCGTTCCTGAGCTCGTCCAACGTGTATCCCACCGCGAGCTTCGCCGCGATTTTCGCGATGGGGAAGCCAGTCGCCTTGGAGGCGAGCGCCGAGGAGCGCGACACGCGCGGGTTCATCTCGATGACGACCAGGCGCCCAGTGGCGGGATTGACGGCGAACTGGATGTTCGAGCCGCCCGTCTCGACGCCGATCTCGCGGATGACGGCGATCGCGGCGTCGCGCATGAGCTGGTACTCCTTGTCGGTGAGCGTCTGCGCCGGCGCCACCGTGATGGAGTCGCCCGTGTGGACGCCCATGGGGTCGACGTTCTCGATGGAGCAGATGATGACGACGTTGTCCTTGAGGTCGCGCATCACCTCCAGCTCGAATTCCTTCCAGCCGATCACCGACTCCTCGACGAGCACCTGCTGGCTCGGGCTCTGCTGGAGCCCCCACTTGACCGCCGCCTCCAGTTCCTCGGGATGATAGGCGATGGATCCGCCCGTTCCGCCCAGCGTGAACGATGGACGGATGATCAGCGGGAACTCCATCCGGTGCCGGCGCATGCCGCGGCGGGCCTCCTCCGGGGACTGGGCATAGAAGCCCGCGGGCATCGCGAGACCGATCCGCGACATGGCGGAGGCGAAGAGGTTGCGGTCCTCCGCCGTCTTGATCGCGGGGAGCTTGGCGCCGATCAGCTCGACGCCGTAGCGGTCGAGCGTGCCGTCCTCCGCGAGCGCCACCGCGAGGTTCAGTCCCGTCTGCCCCCCCACCGTGGGGAGCAGGGCATCGGGTCGTTCCCGCTCGATGACCTTCCCGACGAACTCGGCGGTGAGCGGCTCGATGTAGGTGCGCTGGGCCATCTCCGGGTCGGTCATGATGGTGGCGGGATTGGAGTTGACCAGCACCACCTCCAGGCCCTCCTCGCGGAGCGCCTTCACCGCCTGGGTGCCCGAGTAGTCGAACTCGCAGGCCTGGCCGATGACGATGGGCCCGGAGCCGATCAGGAGGATCTTCTTGAGGTCGCTACGCTTGGGCAAGCAGGCTACTCTTCGACCTGCCCATAGACGATCGAGGTCTCGGGGACCGCCTCCTCGCGCCGGTAGAGGACATCGTCGAGGCGGCCCGAGCCGATCCAGACGACCTCGCCGTTGCCCCAGAGCTTCTCGCCGAACACGCTCATGCGCTTCTGGACGCGCTCCTTCACCGCGTGCGCCTCCATGGCGAGCTCGCTCTCCGTGGTGAAGACGGCCCACTCGGGCTTCTGCCCGGCCTCTTCGATCCTGCGATAGGCGATCAGGTATTTCGGCATTCGAATCAGCCTCCCCTCAGTGTCTGGCCTCCCGCGGCCCGCGCGTGCCTTCCATCATCTCCACGAAGCGGTGGAACAGGTAGTGCGCGTCATGAGGGCCGGGGGAGGCCTCCGGGTGGTACTGGACCGAGAAGATCGGCAGCTCCCGGTGGCGCATGCCCTCGGACGTGCGGTCGTTGAGATTGACATGGGTTTCTTCGAGGCCGAACGGGACCACCGACTCGGGATCGACGGCGAACCCGTGGTTCTGCGCCGTGATCTCCACGCGCCCGCTCAGGAGGTCGCGCACCGGGTGGTTGGCGCCGTGATGGCCGAACTTGAGCTTGTAGGTCGCTCCCCCGAAGGCGAGTCCGAGGATCTGGTTGCCGAGGCAGATGCCGAAGATCGGTACGCGGCCGATGAGTTCCCGCACCGACTCGACGAGATAGGGGACCCCCTCAGGGTCCCCGGGGCCGTTCGCGAGGAACACGCCGTCGGGCTCCTTCTCGAGAACGGCCGCGGCCGGCGTCCAGGCCGGCAGCACCTCGACGGCGCAGCCGAGTGACGCGAGCTGGCGCAGGATGTTCTGCTTGATTCCCGAATCGTAGGCGACCACGCGCCAGCGCGCCGCGGGCGGCGGGAGGTAGCCGCGGGCCGGATCCCATCGGCCCTCGCTCCACCCGTACGGCCGGTCCACCGTCACCTCGCTCACGAGGTCGCGGCCGACGAGCCCGGGCAGGGCGCGGGCGCGCTCCACGAGGCGCTCCGCATCCAGCTCCACGGTGGAGATGATGCCGTCCTGAGCGCCGTGGTCGCGGAGGCAGCGTGTGAGGGCGCGGGTGTCGATCCCCTGGATCCCGACGAGGCCCTGCTCCCGCATGTAATCCTCCAGCCGCATGCGCCCGCGCCAGTTGGACGGGAACGGGCAGGCCTCCTTGACGATGAAGCCGTTGACCCATGGCCGGCGCGACTCCATGTCCTCGGCATTGATCCCGTAGTTGCCGATGAGCGGGTAGGTCATGCAGACGATCTGCCCGCGATAGGAGGGATCGGTGAGGATCTCCTGGTAGCCGGTCATCGCGGTGTTGAACACGACCTCGCCCTGCGCCTCACCCGTGGCTCCGCAGGCCTCTCCCCGGAACACGCGACCGTCGGCGAGGGCGAGCAGCGCGGGCGTCATACCACGACCGGCACGCCGCCGACCATCGTCATCCAGGGGGCTCCTGTGCCGGTCCATCCGCCGAACGGGGTGTTGCGGGATCGCGAGCGGAAGGTAGCCGGGTCGACGGTCCACGGTTGCTCCAGGTCCAGGATCGTGATATCGGCCGCGGCCCCTGGCGCCAGGCTGCCGCCCGGGAGGTTGAGCAGCCTCGCCGGTCCCGAGGAGAGGCGCGTGACGAGAGTCGGCAGGTCGATGATTCCCGACCTCACCAGCCGGTCCAGGAGCAGGCACACCGCGGTCTCGAGCCCGACGATGCCGTTGGCGGCTTCGACGAACTCGTCTTCCTTCTCGGAGAGGGCATGGGGCGCGTGGTCGGTGGCGATGCAGTCGATGGTGCCGTCGGCCAGCGCCTCCAGGAGCGCCTCCACGTCGCGCTTGGTGCGGAGGGGCGGCGCCATCTTCGTGTTGGGGTCCCAGCTCCGCACGGCCTCGTCCGTCAACAGCAGGTGGTGGGGCGTCGCCTCGGTGGTGACGCGCACGCCCCGGGCCTTGGCCTCCCGTACCATCCGTACCGCACCGGCGGTGGAGATATGGGCGATGTGCACGTGGGCGCCGGTCAGCTCGGCCAGCACGATGTCGCGGGCGACCATGACCTCTTCGGCGGCGGCGGGCTGGCCGCTGAGCCCCAGCTCGGTGGAGACCAAGCCCTCGTTCATCGCCGCGTCGCGAGTCAGGTGGCAGTCCTCGGCATGGCTGATGATCGGCGTCCCGAAGGGGAGGCTGTACTCCATGGCGCGCCGGTACAGCTCCGCGTTCATGACGCACCGCCCGTCGTCAGAGAACGCGACGCACCCCGCCTCCGCCTGCTCGGCCAGCTCGGCGAGCTGGGTCCCCTCCAGATTCCGCGTCACGGCGCCGACGGGGTAGACGCGCACCACGCCCTCCACCCTGGCCTTGGCCAGGATGTAGTCGGTGACGGCGCGATTGTCATTCACCGGAAAGGTATTGGCCATGCAGCAGACGGCCGTGAAACCGCCGGCGGCCGCCGCGCGCGTCCCGCTCGCCACGGTCTCCTTGTACTCGTAGCCCGGCTCGCGGAGATGTGTGTGGATGTCGATGAAGCCGGGGCTCACCACCTTGCCCGTGGCGTCCACGGTCCGTGCGTCGGCCGGCGCCCTGAGTCCGCTGCCGGATCGCGCGATCCGGCCGTCGGTGATCAGGAGGTCCTGGACCAGGTCGACGCCCGCCGCGGGGTCCAGCACGCGCCCGTTCTTGATCAGGACATTCATGCCGGCTTGCCCCCCGCCAGCAGAAACAGGACCGCCATCCGGATGGCCACGCCGTTGGACACCTGGTCGAGGATCACCGAGTAGCGGCTATCGGCCACCTCCGCCGCCAGCTCGACGCCGCGGTTGACCGGGCCCGGGTGCATGATGAGCACGTCGGGCCGACAGTGCCCGAGCTTGGCGAGCGTGAGCCCCCAGACACGCGAGTACTCGCGGATGGAGGGGATGAACCCCCCGCGCATGCGCTCGTGCTGCAGGCGCAGCATCATGATCACATCGGCATTGGCGATGGCCTCTTCGAGCCGGTGGCTGACCTTGACGCCCAGCTCCTGGCACGCGGGAGGGATCAGCGTCGGCGGGCCCGCCACCGTCACGGTGATGCCCATCTTCCTCATGCCGTAGATGTTGGAGCGCGCGACGCGGCTGTGGGTCACGTCGCCGACGATGGTCACGTTCAGCCCCTCCAGGTGTCCCTTCTTCTCCCGGATCGTGAGCAGATCGAGGAGCGCCTGGGTCGGGTGCTCGTGGGCGCCGTCACCCGCGTTCACCACGGAGCACCGGAGGTGGCGAGCGAGGAGCGCGGGAGCGCCCGAGGCCTTGTGGCGGACGACCACCACGTCGGGGCTCATCGCCTCGATGTTCTTGGCGGTGTCGAGCAGGCTCTCCCCCTTCTCAGCGCTCGAGCCCGAGGCGGAGAAGTTGATCACGTCGGCCGAGAGCCACTTGCCGGCGATCTCGAAGGAGGTGCGCGTCCGCGTGGAGGCCTCGTAGAAGAGGTTCACGACGGTCTTGCCCCGGAGCGTCGGCACCTTCTTGATCTCCCGGGTGGCGATCTCCTTCATCGACTCGGCGGTGTCGAGCACGTCCGTGATCTCGGCGGCCTCGAGGTCCTGCATGCTGAGGAGGTCCTTGCGCTTCCATCCCATAGCTAATCCCTCCCTCGGACCATCTCACCGCTCGCCTCGCCACGCTCCTCGCCTGCGGCTCGTCGGCCGTGTCTCGGCTCGCACATCACTCGGAGGGCTCCTGAATCACCACGCGGTCGACGCCGTCGTGCTCCCGGAGCATGACGGCCACGGCTTCCCGGCGGCTCGTCGGAAGGTTCTTGCCGATATGGTCCGGGCGGATGGGCAACTCCCGGTGGCCCCGATCCACCAGGACGGCCAGGCGGATGATGCGCGGGCGGCCCAGATCCATCAGCGCGTCCATGGCGGCCCGGATGGTCCGGCCCGTGAACAGCACGTCGTCCACCAGAATCACGATGCGTCCCTTCACGGGGAAGCTGATCTCGGTGCTGCGCACCACGGGTTGCTCGGCCTTGAGCCCGAGGTCGTCGCGGTACAGCGTGATGTCCAGCGCCCCGACGGAGGGCTTGGTGCCCTCGATGCCCGCGATCTTCTGGGCGATGCGCTCGGCCAGCGTGACGCCGCGGGTCTTGATGCCGACCAGGGCCACGTTCTCCACGCCACCCGCCTGCTCGACGATCTCGTGGGCGATGCGCGTGAGCGCCCGGTCCAGCCCCGCCTCGTCGAGCACCTGGGCCTTCTCCCGGTAGGTTGTCATCGTGGGTGGCCGGCCCGCCCGCTCCCACAGGGGGAGAGGGCCGGGGCGAGGGGGAGCCGAGGCGGACGGCCTGAGGGCGAGCAAAAAAAATGCCCCTGACGGGGCTCGGATCTACTCGGTATGCGGTTACCGTACTTCATACAGCTCCTTGCCGGCCTCTCGGGGCCCGCTTAAAGGAGTGAATCGGGATCCTGTACGACCCTACCCTTCCGCCTGTCGTGCTGTCAAGAGGTTTCGCGGCGTATGCCATCCCCTATGGCGTCCCGCGCCAGCGCGGCTTCACGTCGTGCTCATGCTCGACGCTGACCCTCCCGCGCTTCACCACCAAGCGCCGCGGCGCCACCACGGCGATCACATCCTCCGCGCGCTCGGCCTCCCACACCACGAGATCCGCGCGGCGCCCCACCTCCAGACCGTAGTCGTGGAGCCGCAGGATCCGTGCCGGGTGATGGGTCACCATCGCGAGCGCCTCCAGGAGGTCACTCCGCGTGCCCATATGGCAGCCGACCGTCACGAGGAAGCCCATGAGCGCGGGATCCGCCGTGCCGACCGGCGTGAAGGCGTTCCGCACGTTGTTCGTGGCGGCGGCGACGGGAACGCCGGCGGCCAGGAGGCGCCTGGCCGGCGCGAGCCCGCGGCGCACGGTGCGGATGTCCCTGCGGCCCATGAGGTAGAGGTCCGTGGCCGGCAGCATGATGACGCCGATGCCGGCCTCCCGGATGGCGGCGATGACACGGTCCTGCTCCACCGGCGGCAGCGCCGCCAGCTCGGTGAGATGACCGACCGCCACGCGCCCCTGCCAGCCGTGGCGAACCGTCTGCTCGGCGATGTACTCCACGTGCAGATGCCGAGGCTCGTCGAAGAAATCCACGTGGAAGTCCGCGTCCACGCCGAAGTCGCGGGCGAGCTTGAAGACGATGTCGATCTGGGCGCGGGCGTCGGTGTCGTTGTACGGGCACCCGCCCACGAGGTCGGCGCCTTGCGCGAGCGCCCGGGCGAGGAGCGCTTCCGTTCCGGGCGATTGGAGGATCCCCTCCTGGGCGAACGCGCAGAGCTGGAGGTCGAGGGCCGGCTGGTACTCCTGCTTGAGCGGCAGGAGCGCCTCGAGCCCCTTGAGCTCGACGATGGGATCCACCTCGACGTGGCTCCGCATGACGGTGGTGCCGTGCGCGACCGCCATGTCGAGCACGCGGCGGGCGCGCGCCCGGATATCCTCGACGGTGAAGCGCCGCTTGGCCAGGCCCGTGACACGGATCGCCTCGGCGAGCGTGCCTGCCACGCCCGGCGCCCGGTCGGCGAGGAGCGCCTTGTCGAGATGGATGTGCGCCTCGACCAGCCCCGGCGTGACGGCGCGCCCCTCGCAGTCGATGGCGCGGCTGGCAGGTCGTCCCGTGAGCGTCCCGATCTCGGCGATGCGGCCGTCGCGGCAGCCCACATCCGCCTCCCGCCCGTCAGGCAGCCGGCAGGACCCGAGGATGAGGTCGAAAGGAAGAGTCACCGGCGGCGGCGCGCGAGGCGTTTCTGGACGGCGACCAGGCTACTTTCCCGGTCCCGGACGCGCCCATCGTACCGGTTCACGATCTCGAGCAGCTTCTGCCCGGTGGTCGGGTCGAGGATCCGCTTCATCTTCAAGCGGCCGAGCTTGAGGATGGCGATCTCCGCCAGCGAGAGGACGCGGCAGCCTTACCCCTCAGGCGGTTCATGCATCTCTCACGATGGGATGCCGGCACGGGCGCCGAACGCCTCCAGCGCTTCCTCGAAGCAGGCGAGCGGGGCGCGGACCACCCCCGCGCCGATCTGACCCGTGCCGGGCACCTTGCCGGCCATCCCGGTATTGATGAGCGGGGTGATGCCCGTCTCCACGACCTTGCGGATGTCGATGCCGACCGGCGCGCCGCGGTCGTCGAGGGTCGGGATCCGGAAGTGCGCGTGCTCGCCGAGACAGATCTCGGCCATCTCCTCGGTGACCGCGATGGCCTCCTGCATGCCGCCCGCGCCCACGAAGCCGGCCACCGCCGGCGAGGCCGCCATGGCGAAGCCGCCGAGGCCCACCGTCTCCACAATGGCGCTGTCGCCGATGTCGGGGTTGGCGTCCTGGGGTCCGAAGCCGGGGAAGTAGAGCCCGTGGGGGACATTGACCGGGGCCGTGAACCAGCGGTCGCCGAGCCCCGCCACCCGGATGCCGAAGTCCGTGCCGTTTCGGGCCATGGTGGCGACCATCGTCGACCCGTCGATGCCGAGGCAGGGATCGGCCGAAACCTTGGCTGCCGCCATGGCCAGATTCAGGAAGAACTGGTCGTTGGTGGCGAGGCAATCGGCCACCCGCGCGAGGGCGCCCGTGTCGGAGGTCGTCCGCGCCAGATGCGGCATCAGCGCTCGCGTGAGGAGGCAGGAGGCTGCCACGTTTCGCTGGTGCATCTCGTCGCCCATGCAGAGGGCCTGCGTCATGATGGCGCGCAGGTCGATCCCGCCGCTCCTGCGGACGGCGGCGCCGAGCAAGGGGCCGGCCTCGGCGGCGAGCCACTTCAGCCGATCGAGGACAGTGTGATCGTTGGCGCCGAACCGCAGCACGCGGCCCAGCCCCTCGTTGATGGTGGCGAAGGCGCGGTTGCCGTGCCGCCCGTTCTCGACGACGAAGACGGGCATGGAGGGCGTCACCATGCCCGTCATCGGCCCCGCCGCACCCCAGTGGTGGCAGGGCGCGAGACTCACCTCGCCGCGGGCGAGTTGCTCGATCGCGGCGACATCGCCCTCGGCCCAGCCCTCGTAGCGGATCGCGCAGAGGATGGCGGCCTGCATGGTGGCGCACGCGCGCTCCCACGGAAGCGGAGGGCCCGAGTGAAGGACCACCCGCCCCGCGAGTCCCAGGGCGTCTCGGGCGGGCACGCAGTCGACGAGGACGGGCTCGCCCCGGACCAGCCGCTCGAGCGCTGCCTGGTTCGCCGCCTTGATGTTCACGCTCACGATTCCCTCTCCCTGGCCCATATCCCCGCCATGGAGAGGGTCAGGGCGAGGGGCCTCATCGTCGTCGGCGAGGGCGGCGAGCAGCGCCGCTCGGCGCGGGTCCCCGCCGGCGGGCGGCGACCACTGCACGTGGACCACGGGCACGCCGAGCCGCTCGAGATCGAGCGCGAAGCTCTCGAGCCCCACGTTGATCACGCGGACCTCTGCGCTGAAGAGGTCGCCGATGGGCGTCATCGCGAGGCCGGAACGTCCAGCAAGTTGATCGCGTTGCCATCACCCGCGATGCACGCGGCGGCCCGGACGGCCTGGGCGTTCGAGGGCAGCACCCACGCGCCCGCCGCCTCTAGTCGCTCGATCTGTCCCGCCAGCCCCTGCGGATCGGCTGGCGTACCCACCACGGTCGCCACGACGGCCAGCCCGCGGCCGTGGGCCTTCGCCTCGGCGCGCGCCGCCCGCACCGCGGGCGCGATGTCCCCCGCCGGATCGGCCGCCGCGCCGTAGCCCAGCACCACGTCGAACAGCAGCACCGCCACGTCGGGCTCCTTGCCGGCCCGCTCGATGGCTTCGATGCGGGACGTCGGGTCCAGCATGGGATGGGCCCGTCCCACGGTGAACTCATCGGCCCCAAGGTCCAGGACTTGGTGGACAGCCTCGCGGCTCGGCTGGAGGTTGGTTGCGACGGCGCCGACCAGCGGCTCCAGGATCAGCACGGCCTCATACGCGAGCGTCCCCCCCGCGTAGAGCCCGCGAATCGCCCGCTGCTCCGGTCCCAGCTCTCGGCGCGCCGCCAGGATCCGTGGCTTGGCGCCGGCGGCCGAGAGGCCGGAGGGCGTCGGCGCCCACCGTAGGCCGGTGAGCGCCGCGACCGCCGCCCGCGCCGCGTCTTCGAGCGTCGTCACCGTGCTCACGCTGCCGTCCCGTCTCGGGACGACTTCACGCCCGAGCATGGCCACGACGGCGGGCTTGCCGATGTCGCGGAGCCTCGTGGCCACGCGCTCCCGGACCGCCGGGGCGGGCGGCTTGCCGATCACCAGAATCAGCTCGGTCGCGCGCTCGGCGCCGAGGGCATTCAGGGCCTCGAGCGTCATCAGGCCGCCCACCGCTAGGCTCATGTCCCGCCCGCCGACGCCGACGGCGTGGGAGATGCCTTCGCCACTTGCGGCCAGCAGAGTGGCCACCTGCTGGAGGCCGCTACCGGACGCGGCCACGATCCCGATCCGGCCGCGGGGCACGGCATTGGCGAAGCCGAGAGGGACGCCGTTGAGGTAGGCGGTACCGCAGTCCGGTCCCATCAGCAAGAGCCCCTTGCTCGCGGCCAGCCGCTTGAGCGCCACCTCGTCGTCCAGCGCGACCTTATCGCTGAAGAGCATGACATGCAGGCCGAGCCGCAGCGCCTTCCGCGCCTCCGCCGCCGCGAAGGCTCCCGGGACCGAGATCAGCGCCACGCTGGCGCCGGGCAGATGGCGCCGGGCCCGCTCGAGCGTCCGCGGGAGCACGCGGCCCGCGGCCTCCACGCGCTGCCGCCTGGCCAGCAGCAGGTCCAGAGCCCGGGCGCGGGCGCGCTCGGCATCCGCGGGGGAGAGCGCCTGGATCACGATGACGAGGTCGTTGGGGCCGGCGGCCCCGGCCTCGGGGGTGAGGAGCCCGGACTGCGCCATGAGTGCCTTGTTGGCGTCGGTGGCCATGAGAGCTGAGGCTTCTCTCACGCCTGCGCCCGCGCGCAGCTCGCGCGCCAGTCCCAGCAGCGCCACCGAGTCCTGGTAGGAGCTCTTCCTGACGAGGGTGACGGTGGTCACGACCTCAATCGGAGGGGGCCTCGACAGCACCCTCCGACGCCTCCCCCATGAAAAGGTTGCGCCGGCAAAGCTGGCGCTCGAACCACGATCACGTCGCGTTTCTCCGACACGCGCCAAGCGCGGCCAGGGCCAGGCGCATGCCGACCAGCGTATCGGCGCCGGAGGTGGCGCCGCTCCGGAGTAGTCGCGCGGCGGCTCGGCCGCTCCCGTCCGCCGACTCCGCCGTCATGAGGTCGATCAGGTCCTCGGCGAAGTGCCCCGCGAGCGCGTGAGCGACGAACTCCCGGGCGACGGCGGTGGTGGCGGTGGCCGCCGCTCTCTCCACGGAAGCCTGGATCTCCGGGTGCGCTCGCAGCCACGATCCCGCGAAGCGGTGCACCACGGCGAGCGCGCCCACCAGGCAATCGTCGCCCGCCGGCGTGAGCCCTTCGCCGAGCCCGAGAAGCCCGCGCGTCCCTTCGAGGAACGCCTCGGGGTCGCGACGGCTCACGCCGAGGGCGAGACGCGAGCGGGCGGCGCGCCCGATTGCCGAGGAGAGCCCACGGCCCCCTTCAGCGGGGGGCTCGGCCAGCAGGGCCGAGAGCGCCGGCCCGGGGCCGGCACTGCTCTCCGGCATGGCTGTGTCCACGATGGTCGCGCCCTGCCATTCGAGGAGAGCGCCGTCGAGGGCGAGGGTGTCGCCGCGGCGCCAGATAGGCGTGCCCGGGCCGATGGCGTGGGAACGCGGCAGCCGCGTGAGCGAGGCGGCGAAGGGTGCCACCAGCGATCCCGGTCCCTGGAGCGTCAAGAGCCGGCCGTCGTGCCAGGCGAGATTCAGCGCGCGCTCGAACACCGAGTGCACGCGTCCGGTTGCCAGCGGCGTCGTCTGGAGGCGCTCCGCGACGTCCGGACTCACTCTCAGCACTCGAATCGCCCGCGCGTTCACCGCAGTCCGTCCCATGGGGAGAGCCGAAGCATACTCGCTTTGGCCGCCCTTCTGGTAGTATGTACGTACACACACACGGAGGCAGACGAATGACCAGTAAGCGCCTCACCCTCGAACTCCCGGTCGACCAGTACGAGTTCGTACGAAAGGAGGCAGCCATCGAGGGTCTGACGATCAGCGCCTTCATCCGCGCCCTGATCGACCAGCGCCGGGCTTCGCCGCCGCGGCTCCGAGAGAACTACCGGGACGATCCATTCTACAAGCGTCGAGGCTCCTTCAAGGGGCCGAGGGATCTCTCGGTCAAGCACGACCGGTACCTCTACGGGGACGCCGAATGGTCTTCGTAGACACCGCGGCCTTCTTCGCGCTCGAGAACGAGCGCGATCGCTATCACCAGGAGGCCCTTGAGGTCCGCCACGACCTCATGGCCGAAGGTGGACGTCTCGTCACCAGTGACTACATCCTCGACGAGGTCTACACGCTGATCAGGATGCGGGTGGGCCACCGGAAGGCGGTAGACTTCGGGGAGAGCATTCAGGCCAGCCGATTCCTCCGAATCGAGCCCGTGACGCCGGCCGATTTCGAGGCGGCGTGGAGGATCTTCAGCCGCTACGACGACAAGCTGTTCAGTTTTACCGACTGCACGAGTTTCTCGCTCATGACGCGACTGAGAATCCTGACCGCCTTCACCTTCGACCGCAACTTCCGCGACTACGGCAAGTTCACCGTGAAACCCTGACCCAGTCCGTCCCATGGGGAGAGCCGAAGCATACTCGCTTTGGCCGCTGCCCTTCAAGAGCGCGGGGCCTGGGGGCGACCCAGATAGGCCTGCGCCACCGCGGGATTTCGGGCGACGGCCGTCGCCGATCCCTCGAGCATGACGCGGCCGCGCTCGAGGACATAGACGCGGTGGGCGAGGTGGAGCGCCTGGGCGGCCATCTGCTCCACGAGGAGGATGGTGACGCCCTCGGCGTTCAGCCGGCGAATCGCGCCAAAGATTTCCCTCACGAGTATCGGCGCCAGGCCCAGTGACGGCTCGTCGAGCAGGAGAAAGCGCGGGCGCGCCATGAGGCCGCGCGCCACCGCCAACATCTGTTGCTGACCGCCCGAGAGGCCGCCCGCCACGTGGTCCAGCCGGTCGCGCAGTGCCGGGAAGTAGTCGAGCGCCTGCTCCATGTCGGTGGCGACGGCCGCCGCGTGGCGCGCGTCCCGCCGGGCGAGCGCGCCCAGGAGCAGATTGTCGCGCACGCTCTGGTCCCCGAAGATTCCCCGTCCCTCGGGTACCAGGACCACGCCCTGGCGGGCCACGCGATAGGAGGGGCGCCCCCCGATGTCCGCCCCGTCGAGCGTGATGCGGCCCGCCGAGGGACGTAGCACGCCGGCCACGGTCTTGAGCAAGGTGGTCTTGCCGGCGCCGTTGGGGCCGATCACGCTGACGATCTCCCCTGGGAGGACCTCGAGCGAGACCTCGTGGAGGACCGCCGCCGTGTCGTAGCCGGCCGAGAGGCCCGAGACGGTGAGCGCGCTCATCCCATGGCTCCCAGATAGGCCTCGACGACGGCCGGGTCCTCCCTCACTGAATCGGGAGACCCGCTTGCGATCACGCGCCCCTGGTCGAGCACGCTGATCGTGTCCGACACGGCCATGACCAAGTCCATGTGATGTTCCACCAGGACGATAGCGGGGCCGCCTCGGTCACTCAGGGCACGGAGCAGCCCGTCAAGCTCCTCGATCTCCACGGGGGACAGCCCGGCGGCCGGCTCGTCGAGCATCAACAGATCGGGTCGTCTGGCCAGCGCCCGGGCGATCTCCAGGCGCCGCCGGAATCCGGCGGGCAGCGAGTCCGAGGGATGGTCGGCGAACTCGGCCAGGCGCATGGGCACGAGGAGCGCATCGGCGTCGCGCATGAGCGCCTGCTCCAGACGACGCGCCCCCGCCGTGCCGATCAGAGCGCCCAGGAGACTCCCTGGATGTTCCCCGGCCAGCCCCACCGCGACATTCTCGCGCACGGTGAGATCGGCGAAGAGCTGGGCCGTCTGGAACGTGCGCGCGACGCCGAGCCGAGCGATGGCATACGGGGGCAGGCCCATGATCGGCAAACCGCGGAGCGTGATCGTGCCGGTGTCGGGAGCGTAGTAGCCCGTCAGCACATTCAGCAGGGAAGTCTTTCCGGCGCCGTTCGGACCGATGACGGCATGAATGCGGCCCGGCTGGATGGTGAGGCTCAGGTCGGCCAGGGCCACGACGCCTCCGAAGGAGAGTCCGACTCCCGCCACCCTGAGCAGCGGCTGTGGGACGCGCTGGGCCCGCCCAGAAGGCCCGGATGGCGGCGGCTCCCCGCCAGCCTGGGATTGTGTCGCGGAGGCGCGCGCGGGACCGCGGGAGAGGGCCCCCACCACGCCGGACGGCAGCCAGTAGATGGAGATGAGAAGCAAGGCGCCGTAGAGGATCAGACGGTAGTCCGAGAGGCTGGTCAGGAGCTCCGGCAGGAGAGTGAGCGCCAGGCTGCCGACCAGCGGACCCGCCACGCTGCCCATGCCGCCGAACAATAGCGCCAGCAGGAAGAGGATCGACGTCTGGAGCGTGAAGCTATCGGGAGAGATGTAGCCGTTGAGGAACGCGAAGAGCGCCCCCGCCCCACCTGTGAGGGCCGCGGACACCGTGAAGGCGACGATGCGGAGATAGTAGGCGGAGAGGCCCAGCGATTCCGCCGCCACCTCGCTGCCCTTCACCGCGAGGAAGGCGCGCCCCCATGCCGAGCGTCGCAGATTGGCCGTGAGCCAGAGCGCCCCCGCCGCGCCCGCCACGACGACCCAGTAGTAGTGCGGGAGGGACGGCTTCGGGATATTGAAGATGCCGCCGGGTCCGCCCGTCACCGACACCCATTCCACCAGCACGCCCTCGACGATGATCCCGAAAGCGATGGTGACCATGGCGAGATAAGGCCCGGAGACGCGGAGCGCTGCCGCCGCCACCGCGGCGCCGACCACTGCCGCCAAAACGATCCCGCTCATGGCCGCCATCCAGGCAGGCCAGCCGAGGCGCGTGGCGCCGAGCGCGGCCCCGTAGGCGCCCAGCGCGTAGAAACCTGCATGCCCCAGCGAAATCTGGCCCGTGAAGCCCGCCAGCACATTGAGCCCCGCGGTCACGATGGCGAGGAGGCCGGCGCTGCAGGCGAGATAGAGGTAGTAGGTGTTGGCCGTGAGCAGCGGCAGCGTCACGGCGGCCGCCGCGGTGAGGGCCCACGCGATATGCGTCACCAGCCAGTATTCCTAGACACGCCTCGCCGGCCTGTCGCCGAGCAGTCCCCACGGCCGCACCACCAGCACCGCGATCACCAGCCCGAATCCCACGATCTCGCGCGCGCCGGTGGAGACATAGCCCGCCACGAAGGACTCCACGAGCCCGTAGCCCAGGCCGGCGATGACGATGCCCGGCGCCGAGGTGAGCCCGCCGATGATGGCGACGGCGAAGGCCTTGAGACCGATGATGGTGCCCATGGTGGGGGCGACGTTGAGGAGCGGCGCCAGCAGCACCCCCGCGATGCCGGCCAGGAGCGTCGAGAGACCATAGGCGGTCATCACGGCGCGGGGAATGTGGATCCCCATCAGCCCCGCCGCCTCGGGATTCCACGCCACCGCCTTGAGCTGCCGGCCGTACGGGGTGCGGTGATAGAAGAGCTGGACCAGGGCCATGAGTACCAGGCCGATCACGGGGACGAGCAATTCCTGGGGATAGAAGCCGGCGCCGCCCACCAGGATGGGGCGCTGAGTCAGGGGCGAAGGGAAGGCCCGCGCGTCCTTCCCGAGGACGAGCATCGCCACGTTCTCGGCGATGATCCCGCAGGCGATGGTGGAGAGGAGCCATGCCGGGGAGGCGACGCGGAAGAACGGGCGGACGGCCACGCGCTCGATGAGAATACCGAAGCCGGCCGCCGCGACGAGCGTTGCGGTCAGGGCCAGCGGGAACGGCCAGCCGAGGACGACGAAGGTGAAGTAGGCCACCACCGCCCCCGCCATCACGGCGTGACCCTGGGAGAAGTTCATGGTGCGGCTGGTCGCCCACGTGATGTGATACCCGAGGGCGACCAGGCCGTACATGCTGCCCAGGGCGAGGCCCGTGATGATGAGCTGGACGTACAAGCTGGCCTCGAAGGGGGGCTTTGCCGCCCTGTCGGGCTTTCCCCGACCACTACTTCATGGCGATCGGGACGATCTTCCCGGCCTTCCAGACCACCATGATGTAGTCCTCGTCAGTGAGGGCGTCGTGCTGCTCGGGCGTGAAGGGCCGCTTGTAGGCCTTGATGAGGCCCTTGTACTCCGCCCTGAGGTTCTCGAGCGCGTCCCGGACCTTGGGCCCCTCGGGGCTCCCCGCCTGCTCGATGGCCAGCGCCACCAGGTGCATGCCGTCGTAGGCGTTGGCCGTCCCCACGGGCGCGATCACGTCCTCCGGGCCCTTGACGCCGTACTTGTCCTTGAGCACGCGGAGCACGGCCTGACCGCGTTCGCTCTGCTTGCCGAAGAAGGAGTAGGTCTGGAGGAACGCCACGCCGTCGGACAGCTCGCCGGTCAGCTCCGCGAAGCGGCCGCCCGAGATGCCCCAGTGAGAGACCATGGGCGTTTCCCAGCCGATCTTGGCCCGCGACTTGACCACCTGGGCGCCCTCTGGCGCATTGGCGACGAGGACGATGTGGTCGGCGCCGGCATTCTTGAGCCGGAGGAGCTGCGGGCTCATGTCGGGATCGCCCCAGTTGAACTTCTCGATGCCGACGGGCCTGACCCCCTTCTCGCCCAGCCACTTGGCGAGCCCGGCCTCGTTGGACTGCCCCCACGCCGTGTTCTCGAGCAGGAGGCCCGGCTTCGACTTCTTCAGTACCTCCGTCGCGTAGCGGCTCAGGAACTTGTCGGCGTAGTCGTCATTGGCGGAGATCCGGAAGACGTAGTTCGGTGTATGGCCGTTGCGGGTGATATTGGTGCCGGCGGCCCAGGCGCCCATGTACGGGGTCTTGAGCTCGTGCCAGACCGCCACCTGGGCCAGCGCCACCGTGGTGTGCAGCCCGCCGAACACCACCACCGCCCTTTCGCGCTCCACCAGCTCGCGGGCGATGGTCACGCCTTTGGCGGGATTGCCCTCGTCGTCGCGGATCACGAGCTCGAGCTTGCGCCCGCCGAGGACGCCCCCCCTGGCATTGATCTCGTCCACGGCGATCTGGATCCCCCGCTTGATGGCCTCGCCGGACGCTGCCGAGCCGCCCGAGACGGCGGCGGCGAGGCCGATCCTCACCGGCTCCTTGGCCTGGGCCGCGGCGGAGTGAGGACCCAGCCAGGTGGTGAGGAGAGCGGCGAACACGATCAGGGCACGACGCATTCCTGGCCTCCTTGGCGGGACGAGCCCGCGCACCTGCGCAGCAGTTGGCCCGCTCGGCGACGAGGACGAGCAGGCGCCTATCTACCTACCACGAAACGAGACGTGCTACCTTTTCGCTACTTCGGCGGCGTGATGCCGTAGGTCTTGAGCTTGCGGTAAAGGTGGCTGCGTTCGATGCCGAGCTTCTCGGCGGTGCGGGTCATGTTCCAGTCGTGGGCGCGCAGCTCGCCCAGGATATAGCCGCGCTCGAAGGTCTCGCGTGCCTCCTTGAGCGTCTTCTCCCGCTGCGTGTCCTCGACGGCGGCGGCGGCGTCGCGCGGTCGCAGCGGGGGCGGCAGGGCTTCAGGGCCGACCACGTCCCCGGGCGTCATGATGACGAGGCGCTCGACCATGTTTCGGAGCTCGCGGACATTGCCCGGCCAGTCGTAGGAAAGGAAGTAGGCGAGCGCCTCCACCGAGATGGTCTTGGGACGCTTGGAGTTCTCGCCCGAGAAGAGCGTGACGAAGTGCTCGACCAGGAGCGGGATGTCCTCGGGGCGCTGGCGGAGCGCTGGCACCTCGACGGGGATGACGCTCAGGCGGTAGAAGAGGTCCTCGCGGAAGCGGCCCTGGGCGATCAGATCCGGGAGATTCTGGTTGGAGGCGGCGAGGACGCGCACGTCCACGCGGAGGCTCTCCTTGCCTCCGACGCGCTCGAAGGCCTGCTCTTCCAGCACGCGGAGCACCTTGGCCTGGGTCTTGAGGCTCATGTCGCCGACCTCGTCGAGGAAGAGCGTGCCGCCGTCGGCGAGCTCGAACTTGCCGCGGCGCCGGCCGACGGCGCCGGTGAACGCGCCGCGCTCGTGGCCGAACAGCTCGGACTCGATCAGCTCCTCGGGGATCGCCGCGCAGTTGACCTCGACGAAGGGGCCTTCCCGGCGGGCCGACTGGGCGTGGATGGCGCGCGCCACGAGCTCCTTGCCGACGCCGTTCTCGCCGTGGATCAGCACGCGCCCGTTGGTCGGCGCGGCGATGGCGATCTGCTGGCGCAGCTCCTCGATGACCCGACTCTTGCCGACGATCCGCTGTCCGCGCTCGAGCTGCTCGCGCAGATCCCGATTCTCGCGCTCGAGCCGCCCGTGGTCCAGCGCCCGCGTCGCCGCCAGCAGGATCTTCTCCAGCGAAAGGGGCTTCTCGATGAAGTCATAGGCACCCAGCTTGGTGGCCTTGACGGCGGTCTCGATGGTCCCGTGGCCGGAGATCATCACCACGGCGGTCTCGGGCCGGAGCCGCTTGAGCTCCGCGAGGGCCTCGAGACCGTCCATGCCCGGCATCCAGATGTCGAGGAAGACCAGGTCGGGGGCCTCGTCCTGCAGGCGTATGAGCGCCTCCTGCGCCGATCCGACGGCGCTCACGCGGTAGCCCTCGTCCTCCAGGACGCCGCGCAAGGTCGTCTGGATCGCGCGCTCGTCATCCACGATGAGGATGTGCTCGGCCGCCATGGCGCTCAGCAGGCCGTTAGGCCGGTGCGGCCGCCACCGCCGCCAGGCGCTCGCCCGGCAGCTCGATCACGAAGCGGCTGCCGTGGGGCGCGTTGTCCTCGACCCAGATGGTGCCGCCGTGGTCGGTGACGATCTGGTGCACGATGGGCAGGCCGAGCCCCATCCCGGTCGCCTTCGTCGAGAAGTAGGGCACGAAGAGCCTTTCCTTGTCCTCGGGCGCGATGCCCGGGCCGTCGTCGGTCACGATGATGCGCGCCCGGCCCGCGGACGACAGCCAGAGGGTCTGCACCGTGACTTCACCGGTCTGCCCCACCGCTTCCACCGCGTTGTCCACCAGGTTCAGCGCTGCGCGCTTGATCTGGTCCGGGTCGACCTCGAGCTGGGGCAGGTCGGCGGAGAAGGAGGCCTTGATGGAGAGCCCAGGATGCGAGTCGCGGTACAGCGCCAGCACGCTCTCGAGAAGGCGCCCGAGGTCCGTCGCCCGGAGCGTGAGGGCGGGCATCCGCGCGAAGCGCGAGAACTCGTCCACGAGCTGCTTGAGCGCGTCCACCTCCTGGATGATGGTCGCCGTCGCCTCTTCGAGGAGGCGCTTTTCCTCGGGGCTTCGCTGCCCGGCGAGCCGGCGTCTCAGGCGCTGAGCCGAGAGCTGGATCGGCGTCAGCGGATTCTTGATCTCGTGGGCGATACGCTGGGCCACTTCGCGCCACGCCGCGAGGCGCTGCGCCTTGAGCAGCTCGGTGAGGTCATCGAAGGCGAGCACCATGCCCATGTAGCTGCGGTCGGGCCCCTTCAGCGCCGTGGCCGAGGCCAGGAGCGCCACCGCCTGGCCATCGCGCCTCAGGTGGACCTCGCGATCGAGCATGCCCTCGCGGGCGCGCCCCATGCGCTGGATCAGCCCGGCGATCTCGGCGTACTCGGGGGAGCGGAAGACCGAGGCGGCGGCCCTTCCCTGGATCCGGGCCGCCGGCAGCCCGAGCATCCGCTCGGCTGCGCCGTTGATGGTGGTGACATGCCCGGCCGGGTCGAGCGAGACCACGCCCGTGGCCACCGTCTCCAGCACGGTCTCGGTGTAGTGGCGGCGCTGCTCCATCTCGGTGTGCTTGGCCTGGAGGTCGCGGTAGGTCTCTTCGAGCTTGGCCTGGGAGGCCGCGAGGTCCCCGGTCATCCGATTGAAGGAGTCCACGAGGATGCCGATCTCGTCGTCCGCGCGCACCTCGACCTTGTACTTGAGGTTGCCGGAGGCGACCTCGCGCGTGCCCTCCGCCAGCTTCTGGATTGGATCGGTGATCCCGCGCGCCAGGTAGAGGCCGAACCATGTGGCCGAGAAGACGATGATCAGGGTCATCAGCATGAAGAGCAGGATGTAAATCCCCTTGATCGGGTTCTTCAGGAGCTTGAGCTGCTTGTACTCCTGGAAGGCCTGGCTGATGCCCCGGAGGCGTGCCTCCAGGCGCTGGGGTACATGGATCCCGACGACCATGACGGCGGCCGCCCCGCCTGGCTCGGCGTCGCGGATGGGCACCACGGCCTGGATCATGTCGCCGTTGTCGAGTTCGTGTACCGTGGTGATCTCGTGGCCCCCGAGCGCCTGGCGCACGTGCTCACGGTTCGTCTCGCGCGACGGGACCGAGGAGGCCAGTACCGGGTTCTTGACGTGGACCAGCTCATGACCCTGGCGGTTGAGGACCGTGATGGCCGCCACGCCCAGCCGCTCCTGCTGCTCGGCGAGATAGGCGGCCAGCGCCTCGCGCCGCGTGTCGGCCAGGAGGTCGCCGTTCTCCACCACCCGCGCCATGTACCGGGCATGGCGGAGGGCCGTGGACTCCAGCGTCTGGTAGTAGGTCTGCGCCACCGCCATCGCCTGGTCCAGTGGGCGCTCGACCTGCGGCTTGAACCATCCCTCGATGGACGTCGTGATGAAGTTGGACGCGATGATGAAGATCAGGATCCCGGGCGTGAGGGCGAGCGCCAGGAAGGTCAGCACCAGCTTGGCCTTGAAGCGCGCGCCGATGACCTTGTGCCGGCGCTCGAAGGAGAGCTTCACCAGGTTGCGGAGCAGGAGGACCAGCAGGAGGAGGAAGACGATCAGGTTGAGGTTGAACAGCGCGAAGACGATCAGGTTAGAGGCGACGGGGATCTGGGGCGCGCGGATCCCGACTTCGAAGACCGTCGCGACGATCAGCAGGACGAGGATCCCGCCGATGATGAGCAGGTTGCGCTTGCGGCGCTCCTGCTCGTCGGTCTTGCCGGCGCCGGCGGTGAGCGGCATCACTGGCTCCGGGTCAGGGTGAGGAGGCTCGAGCGGACCCAGTCCGTCTCCTCGGCCTCGCCCGTGAACCGGGCGAGCCACGAGTTCACGCCTCCCAGGGAGACGGCCGACTGCGCCCTGACGTAATAGAGCTCCTTGGGGTTCAGGGAGGAGGCGCCGATCAGGTTCCCGACTCTGAACTCGGAGATCACCCGCCGCGCCTCCCGCAGGTCCTTGGTGAGGTACGGCTCGCGGTGCTCGTTCTTGAGCGACACCACTTTGTACTCCTTGGTGAGGACGTTGTACGTGATCTGCCGTTCCACGGTTCTCGACTGAACGCGCCGGTCGGGCAGCAGGCGTTGGTACTGCCACAGCTCGACCCGCGTGCGCACATGGGCGGGGATACCGGTCTGCAGGCTGTCGTAGAGGCTCTCGGGCACCGCCCCGAACAGCACCACATGAACCGTGACGGCGAAGTCATTCAGGAAGACCGCGAGGTTACTGATGCGCAGCTCGGCCCGGGCCGGAGCCGGCGCCGCCAGCACCCAGAATATGACCGCGCCCACTAGGGTCGCTTGGACGGGGGCCTTCCGACCGGTAGCCATAAGCCAGCCGAGCCATTATAGCGTCCCGCCGGAGGCGGCCGGTGAAGAAGTCCCGGCGACCGGAGACATCGGTGGTGCTCCGCAGGAGGGCGCCGGACCGCGCGCCGTTCGAGCGCCAGCGCGACGATTCCTGGAGGGAGGCCTCGGAAGGGGGACGAAGCCCCCTCCGAGTTTCCTAGCAGGATGCGGAAAAACTCGCAGGCTGCTCAAAAAGGTCCAGATGCAAGGCGGCGCCCGAGGGCCGCACGCGAGGCGTACTCTCTGTACGTTGAGCGTGCGGCGAGGGCGCCAAGTTCCTCGGAGGGGGGCTTCGCCCCCCTTCCGAGACCTCCCCCCAGGATTCGTTGCGCCGGCAAAGCCGGCGCTCGAAAGTGGAACACTCCTGCCTGGTCGGCGATGACATGTGGCTCAGAGCGGCC